>OFSC01000082.1_pt1 | contig 76141 bp, 83 predicted proteins | sample 1543201 | NCBI WGS metagenome assembly OFSC01 (sample SAMN04209228, study PRJEB22552) | human gut metagenome | biome: gut; material: feces | host: Homo sapiens | place: USA: Oklahoma
TTATGTGGGCTATTTTTCTTTTGGAAAGGAGCCAAAGGCGAACTTTCCTATAAAGCAAGAAAAAATTGATCTCAATTTAAATTCCATTATGATTCTATTAATTCGAAAACAGTGGATTCTATCAGGCGTTTGAGGAATGGAATTTAAATTCCATTATGATTCTATTAATTCTACTTACAATGTAAACAATGTAATAAACGGTACATAATTTAAATTCCATTATGATTCTATTAATTCGTATTGATTTCTTTTAACAGATCTCTTGCAATCATATTTAAATTCCATTATGATTCTATTAATTCGGAAACAAGTATTTCTTGATCTGTTTCCTTGAATCATTTAAATTCCATTATGATTCTATTAATTCCCGTCCCAAAATCATCCCCTTATTTAAGCCAAAAAACGTCTCTATTTTGTCGACCTCTTCAAAATTCAACATTTCTTTCTTGTCCCTAATCATATATTTCTGCAACACCTCCTATTTTAGGCGTTTTCGCCTTCTGTCGATCCCCTATATTTTTTGCACTATCATGGGTCGACAGAAACCCCCTAATTTTTCAAGTTGATTTTGTTCGACACATTCTATTATGAAACTTATTTGCTAAATATGCAAGTTAAATACACGCATTCATTATATATACTTTTCGAGCAAACACTATACAGTCATATATGCATCAAATATCACCGTCTGAATAATCCAATTTATCGTCTGAATAATCCAATTTATCGTCATTTTTATAAAAGTCATGCCCACGCGAGAAAATTTCCGTGGGCATGACGTGGGCACGGCTATTTTTAGGCTTATTTTCAAAAAAATAAAAATTAGGCACTTTTATGCAAAATGCCTAATTTTTATCATGCGTTTCTATGAATTTTTGTGCAATTCCTTAGAATTTACCTGCTTTAGCAGCTTCCTCAATGTAAGCTTAAAAGTACGAGTTTATGCGGTTTGTTTGGTGTGCTTATAGTAATAATGTAGAAATAGTTTAATTCCTACAACGTTTATTTTTGGTTTTCAAGTTTATCAAAAGTCATTCTATATTTTTATAATAACTTACATCATACCTGAAAGCAATCCTTTATTAATTCTTTCTGTTAGAATATAAGGCTACACAAGTTTTTTTGCCACAGTATGTTCCTGTTGTTCTCCATCCTAATTGCTTCCAATATCTCTTGAGTTGTGCTGTGGTCATTCTTCCCCAGATTCCATCCACTTCAATGTTAGTTCCAGAAGTTAGTGAATTTAGTTTCTTCTGCATCCACTTGATTGCTCCTTTGTCGGATGTCTTCTTTACTGCAGTGTACTTTTCCGGGTCATAATCTGGTCTTGCAAATCCACGGATCACACTCTTGCCCCTTGTTCTTCTCATGACTACTCCACCATTATCGTCGCTACTCCTTGATGTATTTCCTTCGATCGTTGTATATGTACCGTCTGAATTTGCTTTTTCAACAATACCAATGTGAGATGCTCTACCTTTTCCAAAATCCATCAGACAAAGATCTCCTGCCTGTCCAGTGGAGTGCCAACGATCATGTTTTTTATAATAGTTTTCTACGTCTGGGCAGTATGCTGTCTTTTTACCGCCAAAGAACAAATCTGATGCATCACACATCTTAAAAATATCCCATACAAATGTACAGCACCAAGGATAGCTTGATCCAGATACCACTCTTCCATAATAATCGTTATTGAATTTGACTTTGTTACTGTTTGCTGGATTTTCTTTTGTTCCGAGATAACTTACTGCCTTTTTAATAATTGTACTTGCTTTTGCCATTTTATTTTTCCTCCTAATCTGGTAATTCTTCTGTCATATCTTCTAAAAACTTCTGTATGTAATTTCTAACTCTTACCGGTACTGGTAAGCCACATAATGCTGCATTTTTTAAAATACTGACTGCCTCATATAATCCGTCCATAAGTGCAAAAAATTCTGACAATCCTAACTTTTCCACTCCCAGGAACTGTACATACTGTTGAGGTACAAGACCTAATACATTAATATGTGCGATCATGTCGATCCCCATTAAGAAACAAATCGAAATTAACATAGCTGCCTTTCTGATCGCTCCGTCAATTCCAACACAGCTGTTAAATTTATGTTCTTTGATTGCTCTGCATGATCCTAAGATTGTATCTAAACATACTTCGATCATTACGATTCTGAAGAACATATTGTTGCTTAGTAACATAATAAATTCTCTCATCATTTTAATTTTCCTTTCTTCTTATTAAATTTGGGTATAAAAATAAGACCTCTGTGGGTCTTGCTCTAATCTTTATAAAATTTTTCATTTCCTTTTACCTTTTTCTTTTAAATTAATTTCATTGTGTGTGAATATTTTCAGGTATCAAAAAAGACGTTCTCACGAACGCCTTTTATTTATGCTTCATCTAAATCATAATCCAATAACTTGTATAAAATAGTTTCAATTGCTTCATTGTTATATGGTATGCTATCTTCTTCAAATTTTAATGTGATCATTGGATTAGTTATCCTAATAATAGAAAAACAGTAATATCCATCTTCCTTGTATTCTTTCACACTATGGCTATCCGATTTATTTGCAATTTCCTTAATCGCTTTTAATGCAAACAAATCAAAATACAGGAAAGGACCTTTCACACCATGTTTCGATCCTGATTCTTCTATGATATTAGCTTTTGAAAATGCTGTATTCATTTGAAATTCTCTAGGAAAATATACACTAATTTCTCTTCCAATGGATATAAAATTGTAATCCGTATATTCATATCTCTGCCCAAATGTGAAAACGCCTCTTATTCCATAGCTATCTCCAATTTTATCTTTTTCATTAACATCATCGAATCCTTTTACGAATTGAATTAAAAAATTAACTATTTTTGTTATATCCTTGTTGGGAACATTTTCAACATCAAAAGTCTTAATAACCCCATCATTTAATAATAATGTTTTTCCTAATGTAAATGGATTCTGCAATAAATCCTTTACCTTTTTTATTCTTTCAAAATTTGCGTAACATGATTTATCATGTAGATCCCATTTTGCATCTTTAAAAATTTTACCATATCCAAGCAAATCACACCATGCACAAAAACAATCTATTACTTTAGGCTCTTCCATTAATTATACCTTCCCTTTCACCTATTAATAAAACTAGAAATTTCTCTATATAAGTATTATACACTAGATGTATAACTTATTCTATTTTTTCTCAACATAGAGGCAATTTTAGTTTGTTTTTAATTAACCAGATACTTTTTCTTCAAGTGCCTTAATTCTATTTTCAAGTGCCGTGCTTCGGAATTGATCATATACATCTTTGTAAGTAGTACATTCGCAATTATCTTTGTTCAAAATATAATCAAGGATTTCATCCATGTTATCATTAACTGATTCTGATCCGTGTGTACATATTGGATAAAAACCTGGCTTTTCACAGCACTTGTCTATCCATTTTTTGAAATCTTCGACTGTCGAAAAATTATGTACAAACATTCTTGTCAATGTATACTGTGGCGATGTTCCTAATCCGTCTGAATAATCATAATATTCTCTGCAATATTGCTCCCCTGTTTTCGTTCGACTGCTTGTATAATCTGCTCTGATAACGCCTCTTATCTTATACCCCATGTCTTCCAGTTCTTTTTTTGTTGCCACAATTCGAGACTCCCAATCTTCTACAGTATTTAGATAAGTACGATCTGTGTCTGGTGCTTGTCCTCCTATATCAATAAGGTTTCCGTAATAGTGTACTAACACCTCACCACCATCTGCAACAATTAAATCTAATACGTCTTTATTTGTTCCGATGCCCTCTACAGCTATATTCAAATTGCCTGGGATAGTTGCACTTGATAATTTTATGCCCTTGTCGTGAAATTTTTTGTAAATAGGATATAAAGTTTTATTAGAATCATCGATTACAAACGCAAAATAAGTTTTGTCAAACTCTTTGAATGCAAAATCATTATATTTTCCTGTGTCAAATAATCTCTGTTGTAAATTTTTTATTTGAAAATCTTTTAAATCATCGATATTGTTCAGATCCGTTAAAGTTTTCTCTGTTTCTGACTTAAAATCTTTATACCCTGTTATTTTTTCAATTTTAATCGTTGATGATCGATGCGAATTAAGAACCATACGCACACAACCAGGCGGAATTTTTACAACGTAGTCCTGAATTTTTAAACCAGTATAATGTTTTTTATCAGCATCGACCATATCTTTACTTGGATAATATTGTATTCCCTTAACTTCTTCCATTGAATTGAATAAGTTTATCAAAGAAAATGAATTATTTATATTAGTTCCTGTAATCCGATATTGTTCACCATTTGCAACAGAATAAGAAACACTGCAATAATCTGTATCAAACGTTTGCCAACCATCAGATTCAAGTAAACACATTTTGTTGAGTATATTCGGATTGTCTCCCGCACGTCCTTTATAAACACTGTCAGTCATCATTTCATTTTTCACACATGATTGATTCAATTCACTTGTTTTTTCAGTTACATCAATACTTGTTTTTTCTAAATCTGCTAAAATTTTCTCTGTTTCCGATTTAAAATCTTTATATCCTGTCACTTTTTCTACAGTAATTGTACTATCTTGATGTGTATTAAGTAACATATAATTAGCATTTTTAGGCACTGTCAACAGTTCCATTACAACTTTCAAGCCACTATATGTATCACTTACCTTCGGATAAAACTCTAACACCCTATCTGTTTCAAGAGTATCAAAAAAATTCACAAGCTGAAATCGTTCGTTCAAAGAAGTTCCGCTAATAACATATTGCTCGCCCTCTTTAACCTCGTATACTATTCCTAAATAATCACTATTAAATTGTTGCCAGTGATTATTTTTGCTATCATAGATTTTATTTATTGTATCTGGTGCATTTTTTGCTGATCCTGAATACAATTCCTCACTAATTGCTTCATTTGATACCATTGCTTTTTCTAAACTATCAATCATCATCTGTGCATTTCCAGTCTGCATCCTAACTGCTTCTCCAGCATTATCATATACAATTCCATCCGCTCCATATCGAATATCCTGTAATTCAGCATCGCCAGTTGTACTTCCATCTTCAAGCTTTGCAAGATTAGAAATTCTTGCGTCTTGCTTTGCCATTTGCTGCTTCAAATTCGTGTTCTTATCCCATACCACTTGATCAGCTGTCGTTGCCGGAAAAATCTGTTCACCTGCTTTGTTTTTTAGTATTCCATTCTTTCCCATTGTTTTTCTCCTCTCCTACTTTGGAATAGCTCCAAATACAAATACAATTGGTTCTCCTATTGAGCATTGATACCAACCAGATTCTCCATGTCCGTTATGATAAAACGTCGCATGCAAACCATCAGATTTTGGATACATACTTACTTTTAAAGACAATGCTGATCCCATATTTCCATATCCGGTCCATGAAGCCACATATTCTTTTACTGTATCAATAATAATCTGTTTAAATGATTCTGTAGCATTTGGCCATGGTATTGTAATTGTAGCATTTTGATTTTTGAAACTATATCCTCCGGTTAATGTTTCGAATATCAAAATTGGCGTATCCCCTATAAATTTCATGCATAATTTATATGTGTTTTCATTAAAACTACTTTTTAAAGAATCTACAATGCTGGGATAACTTTGCCATTCAGACATTAAAATGGAATTGATCTTTTCACTGCTCCACGTTGAAGCCACACTAATCTCATCGTCGTTAATCGTATGCACTGGAAGATCTGCTGACTCCCCTTCTTCTACAGTCATATATGGCGTATTATCCAAATGTTCCTGAAACTTTTGATTTTGTGAACGGGCAATTTCATCTTTATACTGATATTCATTTCCTTCTGAATCTACAAAGCCTTTTACTGTTTTCTTCATTTTTAACCTCCTATTTTCGAGACATTATAAGTATTTCATCTTCAACACTAAATTTCATCTCATCTACATCAATTTCTACCAATTCGCTATCCTTCACTGTGTGCCCTTCTTCTGGAAATTGTTTTTCAAAAACGGGAAGTGCCGCCCATCTGGTATTGAATTTACGGTTATCTTTTTCCAAAAATATTGAAAACTCTGTTATTCCACGATAGCTGCAGGCATCGTTACCGATTACCCAATAAAAATTAATTTTTTCATCGTTGAAAACAATATTAGGTGGATCATATTCACCTTCCATATATCTTAATCTTCCTCGTTCAATATTTTTATATCTTATCTGTATTTCATACTCAGACAGATCTAACCCTTTATATCTCCGTGGCATTTCAAATTCTAATGTATTTACATCCTTATCACCTACCACTCCAAGCAATCTAGTGTCAGAAGGTATATTTATTGTCCTTAAATCATTATCAATCGTTATCATATTTCAGTTCTCCATACATTTTATAGCTTTCATCTGGCAGAAAATTTGACGTGCTATAGGATAATGAAGTTGTCTTCCCAGAAGATATATTTACACTTGTAGCTCCATTTATTGCGATTGATATTCCATTTTCATCGCTAATTTCGTTATCCGGATAAAAACCTTCCGGCAATTTTAGCTCGAAGCCTGATAGGTCATTTTTAGCGGTCACCCTGATATTACAAATGTTCATTTGGCGAAATATTGACATTGTACAGTTCTTATCTGCAAAAACCCATTTATACATTTGCTTTTCTTCTGAGATTTTTCCTTTTATCATATTCCAGACTTCTTTTAAAGCTTCTTCTCCCATTAATGCCATATCATATTTCTCCTTTACATTACACGCATATACTTCTGACGTCATCCGCAGACATCTCTTGAACCCTGCTTCCAATAACCGTCGTAATAATCTGTGTGATATTTTGTCTCGTCTGGTCTGAAATTCCATTACTCTTGATTAAGTACTTACCCAGAGTCAATTTCTTTGTTTTGTCTACTACAGAGGTTTCTATCTTTAAAACTCTTGACGATAAAAATAATGCAGCACTTTCATCCACCATATTAATCGTGTCTCCAAGTGATATGCTTTTGGTCGTATTTGATATATCACATTCATAATTTGTTGCGATATCGCAAATTGCTTTTAATTCTTTCAACGTTCCTTCGAACAATGTCTTCTGATCAACTGTATCGAGATTGTATATTTTCGTTATATGCCTTTTTGTCCCATCGATACACCTTCCCCATTTTTCAAGAGCGTTTCTGGATTGTAAACAGTATCCTTTATCCGGTATTCCGTCCCCGTTTCTATCATCAAATTCTTGTTGTGCAATGACAAAATCGCCATCATCATATGCATACCCTTCTAACGTTATTGCTACTCCGGACGTATCTGCAGCACCATATGCGTATAACGATGTTGCCAAATTCTGTATTGATTTTGAAACAGTTATTTTGTCAAAATCGATATATTTTCTCAGTATTACACCCTTGCTTTCACCTCTTTTTTTGTATATATCAATGTATTTGTGAGATACCGTTTTTTCATCGCTGCTCAAATCGAAGCGATAATCAATTTCGATAGCAAATAAATCAGCAATGTCTTTTAACCTTTCTGATCTTGTCTGCTCTGAAAATTCACAAAGTTTCTGGATACTATCACTCCGATTGATTCCTATCTCATATCCACTTCCTATAATTGTATTTGATATTGCTTGCGTTGCTGTCCAGGACTTGGCTTCTTCTGTTTTTAATGCAACTTCATTTAATAATTCCATTCCAACATCTTCGCAATAGATATGCCAAGTCATAGAGTCGTCATCTTTCTCAGAATCTATGATCTGGAACATTATATCCTCATCATTTTCTGTCTTCCGCAAAATATAGTTCCCTGGTGTTGTGCAAATCTCAATATTCCTCTGATCCGATGCTGTATATGATACATCGCATTCAAAAGATGTTGCCATTGTTTCAATATCTTCTGTTTTTTTATCATTTGATATAACACTTCCTTTCGGCAGCTTAGTTGAGCTTTTCCCTATAATGTTTAATTCACGATTTGCAAAATACAATATCATAACCACACCTCCCTCACTAATAATTGGGCTTCTGGAATCCCACTCCAATCTGACGTCAATACTCCGATCGTATTCTCTCCAGGGGATAAATAAAAACTCTCCCATGTATTCCCTAGTGCTCCAAGTGTTTCTGATTCCTTATTATTCACAAAAATTTTTGCGTCTTCACATTGTGCCGTAATAATATCTCCAGTTTGAAATGTATTTCCAGACCCTTGTTGTTCTGATACATTTCCGATCTGTATGATTGTTTGCGCATCATTTTTATATGCTGCAACATATCCAGCATTACTTTTCATTTTCCATTGTATTTTGGGAAAACACTCTTGTGTCCCTTCATAATAGATCTCTGTTTTTTTAGATAAACTATATGCTTTTTCCTTTATCGAATATTTGAATGGGTCAGCACATGTAAATTCTAATTCTCCAGTAATACATAATCTTCCAGGATCTACATCTCCAATCGAAGTGAGTGTTCCAGTGAAATATTTATCTGGTTCATCTGCAAATACAATCCTTGCAGAATCCACATTTAAAATCTGAGCCATCTTATTATAGGCCAGACGGAAATCAAAAGCGGTAGGACTCATCAGCTGATATCCTACCGTAATCACTCTTTCTGTGAATCGTCTTCCCTTAACCTCTTTACCGTGTCTTCTGGTTCGGTCAAAAAATTCTAATTCAGGAGCAAGAGATTCCCTTCCACTAACATATAGTGTCCTATACCCCAGAATCTCATTTTCAAGAAATTTTCCATTGAAATTCATTGCTTCAGAAGGCAATGCAATCTCATCTTGTGAATCATAGATATCTATAAATTTGTATTGCATATGCGCCTCCTGTTACAATCTTCCTAATTTTCTGTTCTGTCTTGTCTGCCGTTTGCTTAGCTCTGCTTCTGTGTATGGAGCTGTTACTCTTGCAACCTCTTTTCCATCGAGATCAACTGGAACAACAATCGTATACTCTGCTTGTGCATAGTAGTCATAATCACTACTAAGACTACCGCCAACATCTCCTGCAATCGCAAGATTATCAAAGTTTGGAATTGTTATAATATTGTTCATCGTTTTATCCAGTGTATTACCCATAGAAGAAATTCCATTGACAAATCCTTTTACAACAAAAACACCTAGGGCTTTCATGACACGGGATGGTGAGTGGATTTTTAGTTTTCCTTTCACTGCCCTTGTGAGGATATTAGCCAAATCTTTTGCCGCCTTATTTAAGGCTTTCTTGTTAGATTTAGATGTTAGCCCCTTCACAAAACCTGCAGTTGCTTCTTTTGCAATTGTATTCATTTTTGTTTTCAGCTTATTCAATTCGCTCGTAACTGCGCTATTATAATCTTTATCAATCTGATCAATATAAGGCTTATAATATGCTTCTGCACTAGAATTAGCTGTATTCATAAAAGCTGTATAATCTTTTCCATATTGTGTTAACCACGCATCACTTTTCTTTAACAGTTCTGTTGTATATTTCAGACCCTGTGCAGTATCAAGATTCTGGATATCTTTCATGAGATCATACGGAAGCACCTTTTTAAGTCTCTCCATATTTTTTGCAAGCTGTTCGACCTGCTTTTTCTGTGCTTTAAAATCCACAATAGAAATAAACCCATAACTATCTGAGCTAAAAAGATCTCCATAATCAACCAATTTACTCTTATAGCTATCCCGATCTGCGACAATCGCATCGTATTTCTCTTGATATTTCTTCCCAAGAGCTGTTAATGCCTTATCTGCTGCGTTGATCGCTTTCTGACCTTGTTTTTTGATCGTTTTGCTCATATCGGATTTCAGAATTTTTCCAACCTTCGTATAAGCTTTTTTCAATTTCGGATGTTGTTTCTTAAGCTTCTTGATACCTGCATTGATCTTATTGTTTAAAGATTTTGTAATGCTGGACACCTTATTGTTCATTGATGTCTTGTATTTATCGATCGCATTACTTGCTGCATCTTCGTATTTACGAGATTTTGTTGCTTTCTTCATTGTGTTTATCGCTGTTTTTGCTAAAGTTTTACTTGCAGATTTCACGCTGCTGATACCATTTCTGATACCAATTGCAAGACCTGCCGCTATGTAACGCCCATCTTTTTTCGTCATTCTGGATGGCGAATGGATCTGAGCTTTTGCCCTGATCGCTTTTTCTGCTGCTGATACCATTCTGGATGCTGCGGCTTCGATCTGTCCCAGACATGAACTCATTCCTTGTGCAAACCCTTGACTGATATAAGCACCTGCACTGTATGCTCCAGATCGTCCTGAACGTAATCTTGAATTTGTGCTAGATACAGCTTTTGAGGCAATACCTGGTCCTTTGCTTAATCCACTTTGCATGGAAGAGGTGAATCCGCTTCCCATCTTCTTTCCAGATGGTTTTGCAGCATTGGCCGTACTAGACATTGATTTTTTGATTCCAGATAGCGCTGATGTTGCTTTCGCTCCCATGGATCCAAAGCTTGAATTTACAGATGTTGATGCTGCTGATAGGGTCTTCATGCCGTTTGCAGTCTGTTGTATGTCGGAGCCTTTACGAGAGATTTTTCCAATCCCGATTGCTACTGCCCCAAGGCTTTTTGCAATAGATCCTATCGATAATCCGGAAATCATCTTGATTCCTTCGGCTACACTCTTAAATCCAGTTCCTGCATTCTTCGCAGATTCTCCAACAGACTTGATCACACCCGAAATTCCATCAAGTACACTTCGAAGCCCTCCGCTGATTGCGCCAACGACAGTTTTGATAACATTTCCAAATGCAGTAAATCCCGTACTTGTTACTGTAAGCAATGTTCCAAGTATTAAAAGCCCGGCTCCTGCTGTCGTAGCTCCTACTCCTACTGCTAAAAGACCGGCTCCAAGTACAACGCAACCAGCTCCTGCTACCAATGATCCAGCCCCAAAGACAACCATACTTGCTCCAAGTGCAGCGATTGCTACCGCCCCTGATGTTCCGTATTGAACAACTGTTGGCAATACTCCTGCAACAACTGATAGCGATGCAGCTGCTAATAATGCTCCCGCTCCAACAAGGACAATCGCTGCTCCAAAAGCTATAAATCCAACTGCCCCTGCTGTCATCGCTGGTCCAACCGCTCCTGCGATTGCCATTAATGCTCCGACTGCTACAACCATTCCTGCCATGCAAGCAATCGCTGGTGTTCCTGCATTAGCAAGTGCAATACTTGCTGCTGACATGATTGCTAGGCCTGCTGCAACCATTAATATTCCTGCTCCTAAAGCGAGTAAAGCTACTGCTCCAGCTTGTGCTCTTGCTGGTGTTTGAGAAAATATCTTCATTGCAGCCATTCCGCCAATTACAAGTGCAGCCAATGCACCAGTCATCCCAAGCATTATCCCTATTGCCAATCCGCCGGAATTAGCTAGTGCAATACTTGCTTGTGCCATAATCCCAAATCCAGTTGCAACCATTAAAACTCCTGCGCCTAACATCATTGTACTTTTTGCCATCGCTAAAACTGACTTATTGCTTACTTTAGCCGAATTTCCTGTGGCCGCCTCGCCTGCTGCTACCCCAAAAAGCTTTGCTGCAAGTCCTGTAATTCCTTTTCCAGCTAACGATAAAATTGATTTCGTAAAGCCTCCTATCCCAGGTGCAAGAGTTTTTACAATTTTAAATGCTTTAAACCCAATTAATATCTTTGGCAACGTTGTTATAAGACTTGCAATCGCTCCAGAATGTTTTGCCGCAAAACTAGCTAGAGCTTTTAATCCCCCTGAGATGCTATCAACTACACTTTTAAAACCAGACACAGATTTGTCGGATCCAAAAGAGCCGTTTAGCTTTCCCATGCTTTTTCCAATAGCACTTACTGCAGAACCGAATGCTTGTCCCACTTCTTTTGCATCTGTTTTAAAAACATCCCAGTATTTCCCTGCTTTTGATGCGAATCCTCCTATCTTTGTTGCTATTTTATCACCATCTACTTTATCGAGAAGGTTTGTGATGTTGCTAACTCCTTTAATCGCAATGCTGGATACTTTATCAAACGCTGGCTGTAACTTATTAGATGCTGTTTCAGTCAAGCCATCCATTGCCTGTCCTACAGTCTTATATTCTGTTGCCAATTTGGTAAACTGTTTGTTTGTTCCAGTTTTTGCCACAGCATCAAAGAAATCTTCTGTTTTTATTTTTCCATCTTGAACATCTTTAATTAACTGTTGCGTAGATTTTCCCATTGTTTTTGCAACTGCTGCAATACCTGCAGGTGTCTGTTCAACCATCAATTTGAAGTCTTGCCATTGTACCTTAGGCTTTGCTGCCATCTGAGTTGCTTGCTGGGATAAAGTTTTCATTGCTTGTTGTGGATTTTCTGCAGCTGCTGCTAATCCGCCAAAACCCTTTACAAGTTTTGTTGTGCTTTTTGTACCAACTGCATCTAACTGTGCATAAGTAGATGCCATATCAGAGGAACTGTAGATTGTTTGTTCTGCAAACTTTTGAAGCTCTTTTTTAGTGCTGACAATCTCTTTTCGTGAATGATTATTCATTTCCATATTGCCTTCAAACGTTTTCCATGCAGCACTTGATTCATTTAAACCACTAACAATTTCAGAAAGTCCAGAGGTGACTACGGATACGGCTTTATTTCCAATCGCCATCATTGCCCCGAAGCCGATTCCTTTTTTTAAAACAGCACCTAAGGATTGTGTCGATTTTTGAGCTGCTTTCATTCCGGCTTCAAAACCAGCATCTCTTGCCGTCAATATTGCTTCAACACTATATGTTTCTGCCATCAGCTCTCCCTCCTTCTCAACAATCTCTTCATCTTTTCAAATCTGTCTGGTTTATTCTTCTGCTTTGCTTGTTCAATCGCATCTTCATAGTCATAGAACTTTTTAAATGTAGGATAGACAGGCCTTTGTTTGTTCTTTCCTGCTTTCTTTTTTGCTCGTACAGCAAAATTAAGAAATGCCTGCAGATGGTTTCGATAGTCTTTATCTACTTCTTTTAATCTTGCCGCTTCAGCCATAATCTCATATTGCGCGATCGTCAGCTGATCCACCTGATCAAATGATGTAAAACCAAAATACCGGAAGCAGTCAATTGCTATCTCCCGGTACTGTTCTTCGAAATCTTTTATTTCTCCCGTTTCTGTTCCTTGATCGCATCTTGAATCTCCTGTGTCGTTTTCTTGGTAACATTTGCACTCTCTAAGAAACCCAATACTGACTTAAACAGTTCATCAAGATCTGTTGTTTCATCTTCAATAAACTTATCTAATTCTTTCTTTTCTAATCTAGGTGAAAATCCTTTATTAGCAATCAAAAGAACATCCTCTAATGCTTCAATATCTCCATCGATCACTTCTGCAATCTTATATCGCATTCCAATCTCTTTTGTTTTCCCTTTAATGTCTTCTACTGGAACAGAGAGAGTTTTATTTAGCGCTCTCATAAATCCCATGCCAAAATTAAACTCGTAAGTTGACTGATTAATCTGTAATTCGTACATGTTATATCCTCCTAAGCTCCTGTTTTTGGTGTGTCTACGAATGCATATGCCTGTTCCTGCTGCTGTGTTGTCACAGTTACATCTCCGTCTGCACCTGTTCCGTTAATACCAAACGTTAAGGAAACTTCTACAAACTCATCTGCATTAGCTGTGTATTCAATCTCTGTTAAATATCCCTGAAAATACGTTCCTTTGAACTTGTTATTTCCTGCTTCCGCTGGCTCTGCTAAATTTGCTTCCCAGATTTCGATCAACGCGTCGTCATCCAGTGCCTTCTCTAATTTATTAATTAGCTCATCACCTTTCTTCAAAATCGATGTCGCTGTGATTTCCACTTCTGCAGCACCAGGTGTTCTGATAGAACCATCCTTTGTCGCAGTAGAATCAGCATCTTTCGACTTAGTACGGCCATTCTCTGTTGTGAATGCCAATGCTGTACCACTCTGTGTTGGTGCTTCTGATAAAATTCGATACAGATAAACAATCTTCTTGCCCTGCACCGCTTCATTTCCAAAAAGCTGTAAATTTAACATTGCTACCTCCTAATTAAATGTAAATTCTAATTCTAAAACCCCGTGCATCAGGGGTTCTTTTGTTGTTGCGTCTGAGAGGATTCTTTGATTTACTCTTACAAGATTCCAACCAAAGTTTTTTGTTTCTTCGATCTTGTAGCACATATCTTTGATCTCTAATAATATCTTCGATAATGTTCCTCTCTGTCTTGGGTTGTTATGCCAGACATGGATTACCTGGCTGATTGCCCCAAAGACTGTTGTTTTATTTGCTTGATCATCCTGTGTGCTGTCAGCAAGATAAATAAAAGGATACGGGGTTCCATCTGGCGGTAAGAATGTATCATACACACCAATTCCCGTATCCTGATATTTTTCTTTTAGTTTTAACAGCAGCACAGTAAATAGTTCCTGCTGTGGATCCATGTTATTTCATTACCTTTTCTAAGTCACTTTTAAAAATTTGCTTCTGCTCGCCCAGTGCTGGGCGCATGTACGGTTGTGATTCCATGAAACGTGTTCCATACTCAACATATTCTGCATAATCTGTCGTTGGTGCTACAACCGCAGTTAAGCCGCCATCTTTGATATTGAGGCCAATGCTTCTTTTTAATGTTCCAGTATCTACCGGTACATAATGTTGCGCTTTTTTCTGGAGATCCGCTCCATTCTTTTTGACTATTATCTTTACTGCATTAAGATCCATGTTCTTTCTTAATTTTGCATTAAGTTGATCTAATCCATTCACCTTAATTCCACTCATCATTGCACCTCCGACACAATAAAAGTCTGTTTTGTTCGAAGTTTTCTTGAATAATCCACTTTATAGATCTTGTTTCCAATTCGGATCTGATCAAATGGGCGATCATAATGGTTCTGTAATTGAATCGTTAAACTTCCCTGTTTGATCATTCCATAAACAACCTGCATCATCTGTGTTGTTGTATCCATAACCGATGCTTGTTTTTGATCTTCACTTACAGAATCGTCTTTGTAATCACCTGTTTCCTGATCATATTCTCCTTGTGTCAACTTTTGAAAGTAAATCGTTGTATCATATCTCATAGAAACCTCAACTTTCCTCGTTTTGCATCTTTTTGCATTTCTAAATATGCCCGAATCTCATCCATAAACGGAGCAAAATCATTTGCGGACGCATATGACTGTGTTTCTCCTTCAACATTATGACTTGCCAGTCCTTCGGATCCGATGCGATTAAAACGAATGATCGCTACTTCGATAATGATGTGTTCCATCTCATCTGGTGGATCTGCACCGCCAAGAAGCAATCGAAGCCTCGATTCTACAGAATCTAAGATCAGCATCAGTTTTTCGTCTTGTGTGGAATCCTCAAAACAAAGCATTATCTTAAGCTTTTCCAGCATTCGCTTTCTCCTTTACTTCCGCGATTAAAGGAACTCCCTGAGCGTTTCCGCTGCTAAGAAGTTCCTCGATTCTAGTTTTATTTGGCACTGGATCTAATCCCTGTCTTGGATATGTATCCCCAACGTCATAGTGATGATACACTTTGCCGCCTTTAATATCTTTATAATCCTGTAGATCATGAAATGCTTTTACTACTTCATAAGCCATATCTATCAACACCTCACTATTCTTTTGCAGCGGATACGACATCCCCTGATCTTACTGCTTTATAGTTACGATCACACTCAACAATTGTCACATGACTGCCTTTTGCTGCTGCGATTTCTGATTCTCCATCCCATTTAGACCAGTTCTTTACATCCATGCCATAGGTTACAGCTGTTGCTGCGGATGCATTTACTTTGTATTTAAATGCATTTTTCATTGACATGAGCTGTTCATTCATTGTGATCGCTGTATCACCAGCATTTGTACCTTCTACTGCTGTAAGATGTAACTCTCCAAGAGTCTGTGTATCTCGGCTTCCAACACTTGTATATGCGATCGCATCAAGATATTCACAGAAAAGACGTAAGCCCATGATCGCAAATAAGTCAGAGATTGCTCTTTCATAGGTTCCCTGTGCATGGAATCCGATAAACCCTGTCGTTGGGTCTGTTGTATAAGATAATCCAGCTTTTACAAATTCACTGTCTCCTGGATCGACGTAATAAGCTACGATGTTGTTTAATGGAGTTGCAATTACAACACCTTCTGGAATCTCAGAGCTGATAAATACTACATCAGCACCTAAAAAGTTCTTCATGTATTCAAACCCAAACGCTGTCTGCAGTGTGATATCTGCTGCACCAATATATTTGTACACATCAAGCGTATTAACCCATACAGCCACACCTGTTGCGGTTCTTTTCATCTTCTTGAATTTGTCTTTTACTCTTCCGATAGACATTGCGATTGCCATCTGCCATGTTGTCTCTGCTCCTGTTAATGATCCAGCTTTTAACTGTTTGTAGAATTTATCGCTAACTTTATTCTGAAGATCCGATTTAAATTCTTCGTCTGTGTCGTTCACTGCAATATCATATCCTTTTTCAGCAATTGCCTCTAAAGATACACCTTTTCGGTATTTCTCGATTTTGATCGTATCGAATACCTTCTCTGTTACTTTGTACTGAGAATATGGGATTTCTTCTCCCTCTCCAATATCTCCAGATTTCAGCTCTCCTGTTACTTCTTTTGTTTTTAAGGCACTTCCATTCTCTTTTCTGATCATCCTTGCGATACCAAGTACATCTAATAATGCCTGAATATTCTTTCCGAAAGATGTTACAAAGTCAATTTCCCTTGCTTTTACTTCTAAGTTTCCCTGTCCAGTCATTCCATCTGGTGCTGCAAATAACTGCAGGTCTAATTTATATTTTCCCATTTCTTCTCCTTTCTTTACTGGAACAGATTAATATTTTCTCGGATCATTTTCTGACGTTCAATCGGGTCTTTAATATCCATTATCTGCTCCTTTGTGATCGTGTTTCCACCGCCTGTTCCTGCTTTTGGTGGTTTTCCTTTGATCGCTTCTTTAACTGCTGCCTGCACAGCTGCTTTGTACATTTTTGCAAATGATTCAACTGCTGTCTTAGTTCCGTCTGCATCATCTGCTACCAAATTGCTGAGAAGTTCATCTGGAATGTTGATGTTTTCATCTGCTAACATCTTTCGTGCTGTTTTGGCCAATTCAGTTCTGGCGTTCATCTTTTTCAGATCTTCCAGTTCCTTCTCTGCTTTCTTTGCACGATATTCCGCTTTTTCTTCTTTTGTCATTTTAGCAAGCTTTTCTGCTTCAGTCAGCTTGTCATCGGTCAGCGTCTTCCATTTTTCTTTTTCATTAGCCACTGCCGTTTTGATTGCTTTGTTTACTCTGCGATCAAACTCCGCCTGATTTCCTTCCTGGCCTAAGAAGTCATCAAACGACATTGGTTCATTATTTCCACCTGTTCCGGATCCATCGCCATTCCCGTCTCCAGTCCCACCGTCATCTCCTTCTGTGAACAGCTGTAAAAATAACTTATACTTTTCCATATTCGCTCCTTTCGCCCTGATCCGTCCCTTCCAGATCATTGCTAATAAAAACTTAGTTTAACGACATTTCGGTCACAACAGTTACACAATCCGAATATAATCCGGATAAGCATCTGCGATGCTGCAAATGCCAATAAAAAAGGAATCTATCAAAGTTTTTGATTTCTCTGATAAATCCCTGTATCTGATAAAAGCCTGTCCAGCTTTTAAATCGTATTCTATTTTGTCATCGGTTAGATCATGAATTGACTTGATCAAATTTTGCAATAGCATCGACACCGATGCACATACAATGTCTTTGCCGTACTCTGCATAATTTGCATGTCCTGTCGCTGTGATTTCATGATCACGTACTTTTACTTCAATCAATATATCACTTCCCAATTTTTTGCATAAAAATACCACCAATCATTTCAATCAGTGGTATTGCTAATTATTAAAATATCCATTGTCAAATAAAAACTCGATTTCATCAGCAGTCAATTTTTTAAACGGACTCTCCCATGAATCATCTTCGGTTTCAAAATCCGGAGCTTTAAACTCTGATGGAATGAATCCAAGTTTCTTGCATATTCTTTCATATTCTTTTTCCTTCTCCATCAAAACACCTCCATTTTTACTCCCGCATCCATAAAATTTTTCTTTACTTTTTCAGTATATCCTTTGGCTTCCATCCAGTCAAGAGCTGCTGCTACTATTGGCAGATTAAATTTATCTTTATCAACCGAATATTTGTATATTTTCCCATTGTGACAAACAACTAATCCAAATTTATAGCCCCTATTCTTACATACTATTAAATCCGCTGTACTAGGAACATTACTTCCAGGATGATTATGGATAGCAATAATCTCATTTTTAGCAGATTTGTTTAGCATTTTTTTCATAGGCTTATTCATTTTTGCTTGACTTTCTACATTGTAATTTTTATTTATTGTATATTTACAAGTTTTACTATCAATAAATGCTAAATCCTCATATTTTGTGCCTGATCTATGTTTAATTATCTCTTTAGAAAGTTTCCACGCGGTTCTATTTATCTTTGTTTGATCTGATACATTATTGAATTTTCTTCTATACTCGGACGAGTTAATTAAATCTTCTTTTGCTATTGTATCATTATACATATATTTTTTCTTGCTTTCTTCTTGTTCTGCAGAATTTTTCCACGTATCAAAATCCAATCCATGCTCTGAATATGTATCCAACCACTTCTCATAATCATTATCATCCATATGTGCTGCCGTGCTGCAATGACAATAAGGATGCATCGGAGGAGCATTTTCTCCTGGCATCATATCAATTACTTTGAACACTTCCTCATCTAGTCTCTTACATTCACTACAAGCATCTAACTTCTGGCATGCTATGTATTGATAATAATCAAAACCATTCTCTATGTACGACTGCTTCTGGGCTTCTGTCTGAACTCTTGCAAGTTCTGTAACCATCAGTCTAATTGCGTTACTCTTGCTGACTCCAAATCGTTTTTCTAAATGTCTCGCAAGTACGCTTGGGTGTTTCCCTTGGATCAACCCTTCCTGAAGAAGCTTGTCGATTTCTGATTTCAGCATTGACTGGTGCGCCCAGATACGTTCGGACCACGTTGCGTTTTTGTAAGATGCGTCAACGATCACTCTTGCCTTTTTCGCATTATCATTAATCGTCTTTCCTAGTATACCTGCTTGTTTCCGCATTTCTTCCTCAGTTCGCTGTGTGAACACATCTCCAAACATCTTCTCTATCTCATCATAGCCACCTACCAAATGCATTCCTATGTTGGCTTTTAACAATTCTAATCGATTGATCTTCATTGCTGCATTATAATATCGCATCTCATCATTGGCTTTCTTCGAGAGGTCCTTATTCTTAACATAACGTTTTGCTTTCTTGGCATATGCTTCAATATCAATCTTGGCGATCCGCTTCTTGGCTTCTGCCATCGTGATTCCCTCTGCTTTAGCATACTTCACATAGAATCCGTTGATCTCCTTTTCTATATTTTCAAGCATATCCGCATAAATATCATCTAATTTCTTTTGATACTCAGCTTCATTTTTGATATTCAATTTTCTCTGACGTTCTTCTCGCTCTCTCCAGTAATTTTTACTGCTCATCTGTCTTGTCTCCAAACATCTGCTGCATCACTACATCTCTTGGCTTCTCCTCTTCTTTGTCTATACGCTCAATCTCTGTCTTCGGATTATCCACAACACTTAAGACTCCGAGCTGTGTTTCTTGTGACACAACACCAGAAAGATTTTGTGCGATCTGACTTTCCTCTAATAGGTTTGCTGGAACATTTGGTGTGAATTTATAATGCAACTTCACCCAATCATCTTTTTTCATAGCATTTCCAGGATTGCTAAAGATCAGCTTATATCTTCGATTCATTCCAGAGGTAAACTTTCGTTCTTTGGTTTTTCTAAGGTTACTCATTCCCTGCAATTTATATGCCATTGCAATGCCCGAACTTGTTCCAAAATTTTCATCTGAAATATTGGCTACCATGGCAATTAAAAATATCAGATTTTGTAATCGATCAAGTAAGTTTTCCTGCGTTGTGTCTCCGTTTGGTTTCTGTAAGAAATCAACGATTACACTTTCGCCATCTCCATCAAAGTTGATCACACGGTCTGATCTAACATGTTTCAATTCATCCTCATCTAACAAAGTCCCTATAATTTTCAAATATGCATCTGCAAAATAATCTACATCATTGGCTTTTTCACTGATTGCTTTGTTGAATGCATTGATTATGGACATCACCGGTTCGAATATTCCTTGACATTCTTTATTTTCACGATATTCCGTAGCTGGAACCCCATTAAAGTAATGTAATTGTTCTTGTTCATTCCAAACAATCTTCCCTTTTATAGTAAACCATCGAACTTTTTCTTGGTCCGATACACTTCCATGCAAGACATTATCCTCATCCCTATATAGCCGAACAAAATAGCGTTCACGTTTAAGTACCGAATCATCATAGATCATAAACGCTTCTGTTGGATCTAAATATATAATTCCGACGTTTCCTTCTTCATCGTTATAATACATTTCGTACCCTTTTCCATAAATAGAGCAAATCTTAGACAATTCTGCATTGTTGTCATCCTGATCATTATACTGATCAAGGAATTCTATGTATTTTTCAATCGTTTCCTCTCCACCATCTACTATGATTTTGATCGGATTTCCAATGAAATACCCGTTCATTGTGTCTACAATGTATTTTGCAAAGTTTACAGCAATACGATTATCGGGTTTCCACTCTGGTTTTGGTTTTTCGTGAAAGATTGGGAAATCTGTTTCGTATGCATCTTGTAATTGTTTATACCGAAACGTGCTTTCTGCAGCATGCCTTGCGATAAACCGACTCAACTTCGCATCTGTTAGTTCTTCGTCTGGCGATATCCTATAAATTTCTTTACGCATCATATTCCTCCTTTCACGTTTGTGTTTAGTCGTGGTTTCTGCTTTCGTTCTTCTTCGATTGAATAACGTAACATGGCCATTGCATCATCAAAAAATGGAACTGGCTCATCTAGATAAGTATTGGTTCTCTCATCTTTCTTCCACTTCCATTGCTGTATTTCTTTAATTGTATTTACACACGTTGGATAGATATGTATCCTATGTTGTTTCAAATAATCAATCTGAGCACTGACACTGTTTGGCTCTTTTTTTACTCCTCTTGCTCTGTATCCTGCTTTCTTCCACATCTTGATACGATCTGGTTCCGCAGAATCACACCACATACGAAGCTTCTTATTGAATCTCCCTGCTGCCTTTTTGATAATTTCTTCTGTGTCCATTTCGTAGACATAGAGTTCTTGACATAAGTACAGATCGCCATCTTTAAATCCAACCTCCCCAATACAGTTTGCATGGTTAAATCCAAAGTCCTGTGCATTTACCATGTAATCAAAGTGTTCTGGTGTACGATCAAATTCTTCAACGATATAGTTTTTAAGAATTAATCCTGCAACTTCTCCCCATTCTCCGAGGCCGTAAACTCTGTATCCTTCTGGATCTACTTCTTTACGTCTTAGCATTCGTCTGTGGTATGCTTCATCAATGAATCTGTTCTTTTCGTAGGTTGACTGATGAGTCAATACATCCGGATCAGTGCGATCAAAGAACACTTTCTTGATCCAGTGGTGTGCTGACACTGGGTTAAATGTCATTCTGATCTGATAAAACTGGCCTTCTGGCAATTCGCCTCTCAATCGGTCATCAATGATCTCAAAATCTGACTGTGTGATTTCTGTCGCTTCTTCTATCCAAACGTCTGTTAGCTTTCCTCGTTTGAATGTGATTGATTTCAGCTTTTCTCTCTGTCTTTCGTCGTTTACACCTCTGAATATGATCTGATTGTGATTACTCTTGCATTCTATGATCATATTTGATGCATTGATGTACCAGTATCGTTTATACTGTTCTCCAAACATACGAAAAATAGCACCCTGCAATTCTGCAAAAGTGCTATCTCTATTCGTTACATCTGCTTTTCGAACACATAAAAGATTACGACCAGGATCGCTCATGAGTCTCAAGATATAATGCTGTGCTGTATCCATACTCTTTCCAGATCCGGCAGAACCCTTCATGACGATGTATCGTTTTTTACTACGATCAACTTCTTTAAAACAAGGATTTGCCTGTACTTTTATGTTCATCCAGTATCATCCTCGCCATAGTCAATTGTAATATTAAGATCCATGTCAACATCTGTTTCAACTTTATCAGTAAAAAGTGCATATCGCTTGCCAAGAAGTTCTGCTGCCTTCAATCGTTCTTTTTCAGACGGTCCCTTTGTTATTGCTCTGGCTTCACTACATCCATCTCCGATTCCTTCCACAACGATCTCCTCCGCATTACTCTTCCCACGCATTACTGCAGTTAAGTATTCAATCACTTCCTGGGCGTCCGCTGTTTTCTCATTATGGATCGCTTCCATTTGGTCCGCTACATACTTTTTTACCTCTTCAATCTTTAATAATCTACTTGCGGCAGCAGCCGCTACATCTCCATCTTTTACTCTTGGATATGCAACTCTGTAAGCCCGAGATGCATTCAGATCTATCAGGTATTCATCAGCAAATAGCTTTCTTTTTTCTGTTAATGCCATCTAGGCTCACTCCCTTCTCTAAAATGGACCTCCAGGGACTCGAACCCTGAACCGATTGGTTATGAGCCGACTGCTCTGACCAGCTGAGCTAGAGGTCCTTAAATTTCTGCACGAAAAAAGCACCCGAAGGCGCTTGATTCTTTTCAAAATGTTTAATATTATTGTCGATTTTGTCAATAGAAAATAGTATAATAAAGCAAAGGAGGATTGGATATGCGAAAAAAAATCAAATTACTTAATAGAATATTTTGTATTTTTATGTATTTTTTAAGTTTTATGACTATTTTATCACTTGTTTTTAACTTGATTTATCTAACTCCTATTTATGACATTATTTTAAACAAACATCCTATAACTTATACCATCATTCTATTTTCTATTATTTTATCCATACTGCCTACTCGTCTTCTGGTTCATCTTCTGGCTGATCTTCAACGGAAGTTTCTGGAATAGGTTCAGTAACTGGATGATTATTATTTTCAAGAGGTTGAACATCTAATAGCTCTGCATTTTGAGCAATAGTATCAATGCTCATTACTAAATTCTCTGGTTGAATCCCTAAAGATTTAATTTCATTATAAATTTCAACTTTCTTTTTTAAATTATCCAATTCAATCCCTTCAGCCTCCGCTTGCATTTTTCTTTTTTCTTCTGGTAAAAGCAAAATTTCTTTTATGACATCTACCACTCCTGGTACCTTAAATGCAAACGCACTGCCGCCTCCGACCATTACTAGCAACCCGAATAAATAAGGAAACGCATCTTTAACAGTATTAAAAATTCCTATTATATTAAAATCGATTGGTCCTGGTGAATTGATATTGATTTGTGTTGAAATCTTTTCGTCTTCTATTTCAAGCTTGCTGAGATAGTCAGAAACTCCATATAAAATTCCAGATAATAACCTAGGACTAATTGGTCCTGTTTTTTTAACATTAAATACTATATTTATATCATTTTTATATGTATATACATTGTATATTGTACTTAGTATATTCTTTGCGTATCCATCTAAATTACTTATTCCATGATGATTAGATATCGCACGGAATAAGTTCGGATTCAAATCCTCACTTTTTACAGTCATTATAATATCGATACGCCGCCTTTTTAAATAAGGGCACGCAATCTCATTTATTAGTACAGAGTTATTTTCAATACTATCAATTACAGTTTTTTCAACTTCTACAGTATTTTCTTTTTCCTCATAATACTCTCCTGCTCTTGCAAAAGTAATATATCGACTTCCTTCACTCGGTATAACTATAATGTCGTTTTCTTTAATCTCATTTATGAAAGACACACACTTATTAATTGCTGTTGTCGGCCTTTTTATGCCTGGGTAATCTGTTAGTATTCTATTTGCAATTATTCCTTTAGTTTGCTCTGAAATAACAGTATCTTTTGTTATGACATTCCAAGCTACCGCTACAAATCTATTAGCAATAAACTCATCATAAAAATATCCTTTTTTGGTTCTAATCATCCAGAATCTAGCTTCCGAATCAATTTCTTTTATTTCGAAATTTAATATTGCATTCAAAATTCTGTTTTCATTAATTTTACAATCCATATGTCCTCCCGCGTAATCTTTTTAATAAATTATATCATAGTTTTCTTGTAGATTCTACAAATTGAGACACAAAAAGAACACCGTATCTCTACGATGCTCAAAAAAATTATACGGGGCGATTGATTGGACTCTATCCAATTTCCTCAAGTATAACTATAACACACTTTTTTGTTTAATTTGTTTAATCTTTTAGATTTTCGCTGATTATTTGAGAAATTCTGCCTTTCGTATATCCCAATTGATCCCCAACTTCCTGTTGTGTATTGCCATTTAGATAAATGAGCTCAAATATCTGTCTTGTATTGCTGTCAGGAATCTGGCTGATAAACTCTTCAATCTCTGTCAGAAGTTCATTCACCCGTTCTTGTCTTTTCCCGTTGATCATCATCTGTCGATAGATCACATCTGCTTGTTTCGGCTCTGACATCGTAACACTCATGTGCGTTCCGATATAGGGAAACGTATTCATGGATCCTTTTACTGTTCCAGCAACCGTCGGAATCCTCTCTGCTCTTTCATTCAGTTTCTCCATTTTGTCTTCCAGCATCTTCTGCTCCCTCTTCAGAGATCGATACTGTCTTAGTTTTTTCTTATCCATGTCTTGCCTCCTGTCACCTATGTTGCATCAGCATCCTAAACGTCTCCCCAATGTTTCACGCAATGTCTATGTACAAAACAATCTGTCCTTCTCTTTGTTCTGGACCACTCTGTCTCATCGTCCTCTGAATCCATCGCCTCACCGCAGACTACACAGCAGGGACGGGCCCCACCGTGTTTTTCTCTAGTCTTCTTGTATGCATTCATTGCTGTCCTGTTATTTTTGATCATTGTCTTTCTCCCCCCCCTGCATCATAGATCTCACATGAGATCACCTTATTGCCAACTCCATTATCCACAACTTCGAAATCAACATCGTATCCGACCTCAGCCAGATGATCGATGATCCCAAAGTCATTGCCATTATCCTGCGAATGAATATAGACCTTCGCAAGTTTCTGTCTGATCTTTGTCATAATTAATTCACTCCTTAACTTTCCTTAACGGTTTTCTCTGATCGTAAGCTCAATGCCAGTCTCATCTCTGATCGCTTCCAGAATGTCTGCCCATGTAACTAATCCATCATTCGTACATTCTGTTTTCAAGTTAAATCTTGCTTTGAACTGATCCAGCCGTTTCTTGCCAAAACCGAACTCATCTCTTAGCACCATGATACTCATAGCAAGAACGGTATCCAGAATCTGCTCTTTGATCTTCTGTGCCGCTTTATCCATTTCTCTATGATCGACAGGAACCTTAATCCCTGTAACTCTCCGGCGTTTCATTTCTCTCTAAGGCTTCTGCTCCGCCTTCTCTCACAATGCGTAAAGCAAGTTCCAATCCTTCGGTCCTGCCTTCCATCTTTGCATCAATCTTTCCCATCGTTCTCTCCTTTCACGCTCTTGATCCTTGCCTTTAAGGCATCCAGGAACGAATCCTGTGTAACTTCTTTTGCTTCCAGCGCATCCATGACGTTCTCATCATATCCGCCGGCAGTAACCAGATGATGGATCACAACATTCTCTTTCTGTCCCTGCCGGTACAGTCTGGCATTTGCCTGCTGGTATAACTCCAATGACCAGTTAAGTCCAAACCAGACAATGATGTGCCCACCTGCCTGAAGGTTTAATCCATATGCTGCACTTGCCGGATGTGCAAGTAGGATATCCATCTGCCCATTGTTCCAGGCTGTGATGCTGTCCGGATTCTTTAACTCCCCGATCCGAAGCTTGCTCTTTTTCAAAGCCTTCTGGATCCGTGCCTTGTCATGCTTAAAGTTATAAAACACTAAAATTCCTTTTCCTGCATTTGCATCGATGATCTCTTTTAAGGCTTCGATCTTCTCATCATGCACCTCATGGTATATACCGTCTGCATCATAGACAGCTCCGTTGCAAAGCTGCAAAAGTTTATTACTTAAAGCCGCTGCACTTGTAACGTCAATAGTCTCTCCATCGATATCCGCGATCATCGTCTTCTCCAGTTCTTCATACTGCTTCTTTGCTTTATCTGGAAGTTTGATATGACGGACATTATCGATCCGTTCTGGTAATTCCAGATAATCCTCTGCTTTCATGGAGATACAGATATCTTTGATCCGTTCATTGATCTCTTCGTCTGCCCACGTCCTCGGGTTGTACTCATAGATCACATTTCCGTTTCTTGCTCCTGGTGTGAAGTAATTATCACGGTATCCGGTTAAAGTCTTTCCTAGCCGTTCTCCTTCATCCAGAAGATAGATCTGTGCCCACAGGTCTTCCAGTCCATTCGGAGTCGGTGTTCCTGTAAGCCCTACGATCCGGTGGATGTGACTCCTGACACTTTTTAATTTTCGGAATCGTTTTGCTTTGTTGGACTTAAAGCTCGACAACTCATCGATGATCACCATGTCAAACGGCCAGTCATTTTTGTAATAATCAACCAGCCATGAGACATTATCTCTCGATAACACCCAGATATCGCCGGGTGTGTTGATCGCTCTGATCCGCTGTTTGATACTTCCAAGAACCGGGATCACCCGAAGCATCTTTAAGTGATCCCATTTCTGTGATTCTCTTGTCCATGTATCTTCTGCAACTTTCTTCGGCGCGATGACAAGAACTTTCCGGACTGCAAACCGATTGAACCTCAGATCATTCACTGCTGTCAGTGTGATCACTGTCTTTCCAAGGCCCATGTCAAGAAACAATCCTAAGACTGGATCCGTGATCATGCGGTTAATGCAGTATCGCTGATAATTGTGTGGTACAAATTTCATATCATGCCTCTCTGTTCTAACTCTGCGATCTTGTCCAAGGCCTTGCCTGGATTCCATGCTTCGATCTCCCAGATCACTCGGTCAATATCTTTTTTGTTATCAAGAACGGTTGCATAACACCCCGTTGCTAAGATCTTACGGATCTGGACTTTCTGAAGCGGTGTCGTTTTCTCTCCCGGACGTTTCAATTCTACGAATCCAGATTTTCCGCCTTGAAGGACTACAACCCTGTCTGGTACTCCAGCATTGCCTGGGGATACAAACTTATACGCCGTACCGCCGACCTCTTTTACTTCATCCCTGAACTTGGATTCTATACTGCTTTCTCTCATATCATTCTCCTTTGCTGTTAACGTGTTTACATATTGCCCTTATATATATACGCGTGTATGTATGCACATGGGGTACGTTATACTATTACCCTTTATATTTTATTTTTAAAGAACTTAATGTTAACATTGTTAACAATAGCTACAGCCATTGAATTTACTGGGTTTTTGGTGTTAACTTTGAATGTTTACACAATGTTATCTTTGTTAACAGCCATATTTTTTGAATGTTAACAACTGTTTGTCTTTTTACCCTTTGTTAACACGGATATACCCTCTTTGCGATCCGTACGGACCAACTCTTACAAGTTGTCTTCTTTCCCAACCTTGCATACAATTTAAGATTCCATTGATTTCTATAATATCGTGTCTTTTCATCTGCTTTAGATCCCCTCCGAAGCACTCACACCATACTTCAGCCGCACATATTCGGTCCCTTTCTACTAAGTTGCTCTCATCTTTTACTTGAAATTCGCTATTGAAAAAGGACTTTCTCTGCGCAACACTCTTCTGTGCCCAGTCTGTTGGAATCTTCTTCTCCAGGAACTCTCTGATCACACCTTCTTTTGGAGATGCTTCTCTGTAAGTTTCCTGCTTCTCTTGTGCCACTTTAGCGACATCTCCGGACATATACAGCGGCTCTCCTAACATCCATCTTGCCACCGCTTCTGCCCATACCTGATCAACTTCTGCCGGCAGTTCCTGAAAGATATTCTTCTTTGGTTTCTGTTTTCCGAGTCCAACTGGCCAGAATCTACGATTTCCTGTTCTGTCCTTTAAAAATTCTTTATCGTTCGTAGTTCCTACGATGATACAGTTTCGTGGGAAATTTGCGGTCCTGCGTCCATACGGCATACGATAAACGTCCTCTTTCTTACTTAAGAACTGTTTGACTGCATTCATCTCTGATCTGTTAAATCCAGTTAGCTCTCCAGCTTCAATGATCCAGTAGCCCTGCACCATCTCTGCTGCATCTTTCCCTTCAAAGGTACTCATTGAATCGGAATACCAGTCTTTGCCCAACATTGAAAAAAACGTACTCTTTCCAACGCCCTGCGCTCCCGACAGGATCAGCATATAATCAAACTTACATCCTGGATGCATGGCTCTGGCAACCGCAGCGCACAAAGTCTTTCTTGTTGCCGCACGTACATATTCAGAATCTTCTGCTCCGAAATAATCGATCAATAGCGTATCTAATCGTCTGACCCCATCCCAGTTAAGGCTTGTAAGGTATTCTCGGATCTTATGTCTTTTATGTCGATTTGCATAGATCGCCATGCCGTCTAATATCTTCTTTTCTCCTGTGATCCCGTAAGTCTTCTCCATGTAATGTCTTAATCCGGCATCATCTTCATCGGTCCATGCGCGATCCTTATAAGGAAACTCCGGATGAAATTCCCACGGCATCGGTCTACAGACAGTTGCTCTGTTCGCAAATTCATCATGATATAATCGGTCCTTTAAGTTTGGATCGTTCTCCAGAATGATCAGCACGTTATCGATCGTCTTATTCGGCATTCCTGTCTGTGAACTGCAGCTTAACTTTTCCATCCAGTCAAGATCTTCTTTTGATATATCCTGTGAAAATTCGGACTGTGCGCGTTCATATCGTTCTGCAGTAATGACTTTTGCAACATTTGGCTGTTCCATCGCAAACTCACACATTGCAGAAAAAGATGGAAGCCTTGTGATCGGCGTTCCTTCCTTTGATCCATAATCAAGTTCATAAAACTTATGGATCCGGACCAGATCAAATGCATTGCATAATCTTCCACCTGCAGGATCTGTGGCATGATGGCTGTATAAGAATAATCCATCCTCATATAACACGGCTCCGCCAACTGTCGAACCCTCTGTATAGGTATAGCGCCCCGGATGCATATCACATGGCTCATAGATACCACCTAAGAATGCATCCATTGCCTGCTCTACTGTATAGGTCTTACAGAATGCACCGACGATCCCTTTCTTTTCTAATGGATTTCCCTGTTTTTTGATACTGCGGTCACGGAGCTTTACCGCTCCTGGCACTTCCGGCCACTGTGTGATATCTCTCCAGTTATCATATGTTGCAAGCATTCCGTCTTTACTTAAAAACGGCTTGTCTGCATGGCAGAATCGATACTGACTGTCCTTACTGCAGCTTGGCCAGTACATCAATCGGACTGTTTCGAAAGTTGTCGGGTCAAAGATGCCCATTCCGATATACTCCGCGGCACGTCTCGCGATCGGCTCATATTCATCCGGAGAAGCCGGCTGATCCAACGGCAGAATGATTCGAAGTCGCGGTGCTGCTTCTTCATGCTTCCTGGTACTGTAGACCACATAAGAACAACCAAGGTTTTCTAAGATGCCGATCACCTCATCAGTTCCACCCGGTTTTATATGGTCGGCATCAAGCGTGATCAGATAGCGATAACCGGCATTTTCATTTCTTCTCTGTTCTCCGGAAAGTTCGCCACCGACAAAACCGCCGACGTCCTTGATCTCATCCTGCTTTGCTTTACGATAACCCATATACTCTGCCAGAGTTTCTTCTGTCCTGATCGGATGTTCAAGCTTCTCTACAAAATCAGACCAGTACATCTCCTGTTTCAGCCAGGTCTTTGATCTTCGGCTGCTTCCCGTTGATATTTTAATTTTTAAGTCATTCTGAAACATGCCGTTCCTCCTACTCTTTCTTATAGAAATCTCCTGTAAATCCATCTGCGTTTAACGGCAGCCCTTCTGCCCACTCCGGAGCCCTGCACATCAGATCGATGGCTTTCTCCAGTGTCAGATCAGAACCTTTTGGCACTTCTGCTATGATCTCATCGTGGATATGAAAGTTGATGAGATAACCACCGAATAACATATTTCGGATCGCATTCGCCAGCAGATCTCTTGCCACTGCCTGTACGATATTCTCGACTAGTTTCCCACCGTACGTTTCAAGTCTCTGCCATTTTTTCGTTCCATCGATGCCCATGTATGTGATACTCTTGTTTCCCCATGCATTCTCTCCGATCTGCGGATCTGGATAAAATAAGCATCGCCCGGAAGGAAGTTTGATCATAAAATAATCTGCATCTCTCATAAACGTGATCCCATGCTGGATCTGGTTTGTTGTTCCGAGTGTTACCGTCTCGATCGCACAATTCTCTACCGTATACCAGAAATCCTGAATCCGTTTGTTCGCTGTCCTCCATCGGTGTACGATATCCGGAAGTTCTTCTTCCGTAAGTCCCATCCTTAATGCTCCCATCTGGATCAATGCTCCGGTACCACCTTGGTACCCGAGAGCTAATTCTGCGACCTTTCCTTTTGCCCTGAGTGCATATTCCGGATTTCCTTTTTTGATCTTCTTGATCGGTACGTTAAACATACTGGATGCCGAAGCCTCGTAAATCTTGCCGTGGGTACGGAAGACTTCCAGTCTCCAATCCTCTCCGGCTAACCAGCTGATCACTCTCGCTTCGATCGCTGAAAAATCCGCAACCACAAACTCATATCCTTCTCTCGGAACAAATGCCGTACGGATCAGCTGTGAGATCGTATCTGGCAAGCTGCCATAAGTCAGTTCCAGCATCGCTGCATTTTCCTGTTTTACCAGGTTCCTTGCCAGTGGCAACTCCGGGATATAGTTTCTCGGAAGGTTCTGAACCTGTACCAGACGTCCTGCCCATCTTCCTGTCCTGTTTGCACCATAAAACTGTAATAATCCACGGACTCTTCCATCCTTGCAGACCGCGTTTTCCATAGCTGTGTATTTCTTCACGGAACTCTTGGCCATCTCTTTACGTTTCTTCAGAACATAATAAACTGCAGGGTTTGCTTTTATCTGTGGGGCTTCTAACAGTTCGTTCACTGCTTCTTTCCCTAACTTATCAATATCTTTCCCGAGTTGATCAGATAACCACTGTTTTAACTGGGCAACACTGTTCGGATTATCGATTCCAGAAACACGCCGGATATCATCTCCAAGCTTTAATGCTGCCTGATCACTTAATTCCAATGCCCCATTGATCAGTGCAAGGTCCACCTGAGTCCCCTGTTGATTAATAGTCTGGTCATAATGCCAGTTAGTCCATTCCTGCGTTGGAACCGGATAATCCTTTAGATGATCCTCGATCGCACGTTCCACTTCCACATCTTGTTTGCAGTATTCTTTAAACAGGTTCCATTTCTCTATATCATGTTCAGGAAAGTTTCTTGTGCGTCCGCCGTTTCTCTTTGTAGGCTTGCATGGTACACAAAAATAACGGATCAGTGCTTTTCCAACTGCCATCTTTTGCTTCTCCTGTGGAAATCCCATTGCTTTCCCAACTCCTGCAAGGGATGCCGGATACCCACAGTAAAGAGAATGGATCATCGTACACTGCCACTGATCCGGCCAGATCTCATAGAACTGACTTAATGCATTGATCTCGAAATTTGCGTTATGAGCCATCTTGATCGTTGCCGGTGCTTTCAGATCATTGATCACTTTTTCCGGAAGTTTCTCCCCCTGTGCAAGATCTATGATCTCAACAGGTCCATCATCGTAAGCATAAGCAAACAGTAGAATCTGAAAGTCCGGAGACTGCACGTACTTGTACAGCCCGGACTTTGCAATGTCTACACTACTATAAGTCTCGATATCGATATGCAGGATGTTTTTCTGCGGGATCATAATCCCATAACTCCGCCACCATTGATCGGAGCCCCCGTGATCGGATTAATTCCAGTGACAGGATTCACACTCTGCTGTGTAGCTGCAGCCTGTGTGTTCATCTGCGGAACTGCTGCGGTCTGGACATTTGCCTGTGGCATTGGTCCAAAGTCTTCCGCTGCTGTTGTTCTTCCTGTTAATGGATCACCTTCTCTTGTTTTCTGGACATTGTTCAGTCCGCATCCAACACCTCTGTTTCCATTTGTGTTATATGGGAAAAAGTTTAAGGAAACTCTTCCGTAGCATCCGGCATATACTTCTGCAGGATTTAAGATTGCCTGACAGTTTGCATCGACAACTTCCGGTCTCTGTTTACTGGATGCTGTCATGACCATATGTCCTTTACACTCTTCTCCGAATGGCTCTCCGTTTGGTCTTGTTCCATCTCCATCATGCATCGGATTCTTCAGCATTGCTGGCATCTGTCCATTGAATTTTGTAGAGACACCTTCCTGTGCTGCAGCCTGCATTGCTGCCTGGATCGCATTGATCGTTGCTGTGTCTGTCTTAGGGATCAGGATCGTTACAGAATATTTTTCTTCCTGTCCTGGATTGTTAGCATGTGGCTGAAATACGTGTGGAAATGAAAATCTTACTTCACCTGTTGTTACTTTTGTATTACTCATAGTTTTTTACTCCTTTTATTTAAAATCTTCTGCTGCTGTTGTTTTCGGGTTATAGACCGGACGTTTATCAGATTCCGGTGCAAGTGTTGGCTTCCCATTTGGCTTTTGGATGAACTCCCCACAGATCGTCTGGAAGTCTTTCTTTCCGACCATCTTTTCAAGATCTGTCAGGGTAAGCTGTGCCCTTTCATACAGAGTTTCTTTCGGGAATCCATTCTGTTCCAGGACATCCGCCATCTTTTCATAATCCGTGATCATACGATTGCTTCTGCCTTCAACGATCTTCCATCCTGGGATCTCTCCGCCATCGATCAGTTTTGTCTGTGCATAGGACTTTAATTTTTTATGCCAGGCAACCAACTGTTCTGCTTTTGCAAGGGCTTCTCCCACCTCTTCGTCTGAAAGCTCCGGTGGAAGTTTTGTTTCATAGGTTTCCAGAAGTTCCAGATTGTCATAAGCTCTCTGTCTGCAGTTTAAGACTTTGCAGAATCTGCAGTGTTCACCGGAACGAAACTCTCCTTCTCCTTTGTAAGCTAATTCAGCTTTCGGTTTGACTACGACATTGCCCCATGTTGTCAACTCTCTTTTATTCGTTTTCCATGTGGAAAAGTTATTGAGTCTTGGCTGCACGATATGAAAAAAAATGTCCTCGATCGGATATAAAAACCCATAAGCTTTTAAGGCTCCTAACGCATACAATCCCATCTGTGGATTTCCACCTGCATTTACTGGAACACCTTTTCCATACTTAAAATCAATCACATGCATAACTGACCCACAGATCAAGATGCAATCTGCAGTACCGAATCCCTCCGGCACGTACTCGTCAAACTCAACTCTTTTTTCCACCGCCATATATGGTTTTTCAGGAAGGCTATTACTGAGTGTTTCCACATAATCAACATACTGATCTGTGAATCCCTGCATCTCTTCCTGATACAGTTCATTCTTTTTGATCTTGTTCATTCTTCTTGTGTAGGTTCCAGTCTTTAAAGAATCTGCTGTCAGTTTTAACTCACAGATCTCATGTGCCAGAGTTCCTTCTTTGGTATAAGAACTCTCTGTATCTGGAAGCTCATCACACAATTTTGCGGAAGGAGTACAGTGAATCCACTGCACCGCTCCGCTTGCTGATAACAAAGCATGTTTTCTTTTCTTGGCCATCTTAGATCACCGCCCCCATCGCTTTGATCGCAGATGCAAACTCCCCATATTTCTCCTGTGGCAGATCCATCAGAGTCTGTGCACCTAAAGACACTAGCGTATTCTGGACATCCTGCATCTTTCCGGCATCGATCAGACCTGTCGCTGCGACTGCCAACTGCTCCATCGAATATGTAGGGGTTGCTGTAGCTGTTGGCACTGGACTAACTGTAGGTGCCGTTTGTGCGGTCTGTGTTGTTGGTACTGGCTGTACATTCTGTACTGGTAGTGTGCTCGGTACAGTTGTAGTTGTTTGTGCGGCTGTTTCCGCTGGTGCGACTGCCTGCTGCACTACGGGTGCTACCTTTGTTGCATCTACTTGTGTTTCCTCTTTGCAGTTTCCTGCGGCCTTTGCAAGTGCAAAGATGGCATTTGCCAGATTGTCAAGCCCTGTTACGTTTACTGTGATCTCCATTGTTATGTCCTCCTAATTTTTCTTTATTTAATAGATACCCGATCCCTAAGATCTGAAAGATCAGGTTTGTATCAAGATCCTGTCCAGCTTTATGCAGCCGGACAAGAGTTTCAACCCTTTCATAAGATGCGGCTAATTCATCGTATACTTCACGACTGATCAGCAATCTATCTTCCTTCATCGTTTATATCCTTTCTACTTGTTTCTTAAACCCACACTCTGTCGTCATTCGCCACTGTACTGCTTTTGAAATCTCTTTATCTAAAGGATCTAATTCTTTGGACAATGCGTTCGCTAATACTCTCAGAGATGCTACGATATAAGGTAGTGTTCCTTCAGAAACAGGTGTTACACTATCTGATATTTTAAGAAGAATGTCCCTACATACTTCCCCAACAATATCGTTTACTTTATCTCCCTGATTGATTGCTGCACATTTGTATGCTTCTTCTATTTTTTTTTTCGCACTGTAATAAAAACTCTTTTGTCATTGTTCCTTCTCGCTTTCTGTGCTATAATGCACTTGTGTTAAACTATTTATATCCGCACCTTCTGGAGTTGTTGCCTCAGGGGTGCATTTTTCTTTTATTAGGTTTTTCACTCTCTGGTATGTCGCAAGTTCTCTTTCTAGCAAACAAACTTCCGTCAAGTTACTTGACACTTGATTACGTCTCTCGATATTTCTATTCAGAATATCAGTCCACTCATCAATTTCTTTCAGAATCAGCGTTTCATCAATCATCGATCATCTTTTTCTCCTTTCATTTCATTGTTAATTTATCCAGCATCCAGTCCATCGCTCTTTGTCCGATTTTTGTCTTAGATAAAATCAAACAAATGATCATGCTGACTGTTACATATAAGCTAAACACCATTGCTGTTGCCATTTATGCTCCTTTCTCTGGTTGATATAAAACACCTGTCACTTCCCAAAATAACTTTGGACTGATGTAATAATTAATCTTCTTACTTCCTGGCTTTCTAAACGCATATCCGATTGGAAGCCACCCTGCTTCAATGCCTGCCCGGATAAAGCAAGCATCTTTTCCCATCTTCTTTGCTGCATACGCTACCGGTACATTTCCAGAAGGAAATTGTTCTGGTGCATTTGCATATGCTGCCAAGATTCTTAGATCTTGTCTTCTACTCATGTCTTTCACCTACCTTTCTTCAGATGGCTTAACTCTCCGTCCGATTGAGTGCTATTTTTAATGATTAACCAATTTAGGGAGGATTTAAGGATTCTGTGCATCGGACAGAGGATTAAGCCATCCGCTATTATTCTGTTGTCTTTCTTCCATATATCTCCTATACTTAATTCACAGGGCGCCGCCATGCCCGAGTAATAATGAAAGGAGAATAAACCTATGAAATACGATAAAATTAATTCGTTTTCTAAAGAGCTATCGTCAATTCAAAAAACTTTAGATTCATATAAAGGATTCACGCAAGCATTCACAAAAAGATCTAACTTTTATGCAAAAACCATTCCACATTCTGCTTTAGCTGCATCCTTAAATGCGAAAAAATTTGTTCCAAAACCTACGATGGTAGATGCTATTGCTAGCAAAGTGAAATACACTGCAGCCTTAAATGTTAAAGTTATGGGCCTATCCATGGACAACTCTGCGCTTGCATCCGCAATTAAACTCTCGTCATGCATAAAAGATTCATATCTAAATGGTCCTGCTGTAAGTGGAGTATGTAAGAGTATACAAAAGCTTCAAAATACATATACTTCTTCTCTCCAGCAACAGGCTACAGAGTTAATAATTACTTCGAAAGAAATACTTTCTGCTTTTGAAAGTTCTTCAGATTTTGATGTGGATCAATTTGAATTTGATCAGGATACAGTTTCTGCACCTATAAGTTTTGTAGATTCCATCTCTGATATTTTTGATAACACTCCATCTATTTCAGATATTTTGTTACCTATTAAGGAAAAGATATCTATCAAACTCTTTATTTCCATCGTAACAACTATTATTTCTGCTATTACTGTTTGTTGCCTCATTACTCAAAACAAACTTCAAGCTGAGTCTAATCAAATATCCAAAGAGCAATTACAATTGGATAAAAAATACAAAAAACTTGAGTTTGAGCAAAAAGAACGTGAGCTAGATCAAAAAGATCGTGAATTAGATTTAAAAGATCGTGAATTAGATTTAAAAGATGAAGAATTACATTTAAATCTTAATAAGTCCGATTCAAACAATTGATTCTCAAAATTTAAATCCAAAAATATATACTCACTCTTCTCAAAAACAAAGCGAACAATACAACATCTAGTGCCATTCGAATCAGTATAAGGTCCTGTTTCTCTGTAGATTCAGGATCTTGCTTTTTTACTCGCGAAAGTCGGTATATATTAATCCCAAAACTTATCAGCCATACCCCACACACGATATATCTTGTCATATCTACTGTTTTCGTCTTTCTCACCCCTACCTATTCAGCCGCTAAAAACTTATTGATAAAGTACTCCTGACCTTTTCCAGTAACTTTCGGAGTACGTGTGATCCTGTTACATCCGTTTCCATCAATATGAACGGATTCTTTGATCTCAAACAATCCAAGCTCCATACTCTTCTGTGTTGGCATGTTCCAGTCGTTACCTTTTTGTTTGATCAAGTAGCCATTGTTACGTAGCCATTCAAACAAACGTTTCTGTCCAGTCTCAATCCCATTCTGTTTTAGAATCTTAGCTAATGCCCCGACCAGAATCGATGTATTTGCAGCTGTGATCGCATGTCCTAAAATTGCTTGTGGCTTCATACGTTCATTTTTCTCCTGCAACAATCTGTTCTTTTCCCTCTCTTCTTTAAGAGCTGTAAAGGCTTTGATTGCTATTTCTGGATTATCAATCAGTTCATCAACTGCATACATCCCATGTTTCCTGATCTGTGGTAATACTTCCGCTGTTACCCAATGCTTGAATCTCTTCGCATTCGGCATCTTACTTGAAAGGATTAAGCTGTAAAGACCTGATTCATTGATAAATATTACTTTTCTATTCTGACCTGACAGAACGATTCGTTCGGTCAGCTTATCTTCTTCATCAACATGATCTCTTACGGCCTTCGGTGTGTTTGTATAGCCGAGAATCCCTGCTACATCCTTACCAACAAACATTACATCGCCGTTTATTGTAGCTGTTCTTACAGAACCAAATTCTTCTGATTTAAACGATTCTAATTCCATTTTTCTTTTCCCTCCTATTTATTTTGATTTTTTGTTGAATTTAATTCACTATTCTTTTTAAAAAAAATTTCGTCTCTTTCTTTTGTAGTTAGATGTAATGTTGCTTGTAATGACGAAATCTCGGAGGCCTTGAATTCACCTAATCCCTTTAATCTGTTATACAATGTCTCTCTGAGCATTCCAGATTTTTCAGCCACTGCTTTAAAGCTCATTCCAGAGTCATTAATCTTATCAGTCAAGGCTTTCATATCGACCATTTTCTTTTTCTCCTTTCTTTGTTGAATTTTAATCACACTCATAATATAACACTAGCGTGAATATCCGTCAACACTTTTTCATAATTTTGTTGAAATTCCTTCACACTCATGGTATATTAATATCAGAAAGGCGGTGACTAAATGATTGATCTATATAGGAATATTCGAAAATTTAGAATCGAACATAAAATGTCTCAGGATACACTTGCTAAGTTGACTGGTTACACGAGTCGATCATCCATTGCAAAAATTGAAAAAGGTGAAGTAGATTTGCCTTTATCAAAAATAGAAGCCTTTGCGGACGCATTAAATGTTGAACCTTCAGAACTTATGGGAGACACTTGGGAAGATGATGTTATAAATTCTTCGCGTCTCGATGTCGCTGAACATTTCGACGGTGATCCCTTCTTGATAGCCAAAGCTATGGAAGCGGAGAAAAATGATGCTCTATCAAATCAACCAGAACTGAACAAACGAGACTCAAAACAAATAGAAGAAATCCTACAGCAGACCAAGGACAAACTAACATCCCAAGAAGGATTAATGTTTGATGGTAATCCTGCTTCTCCTGAAGCAATCGAGTCTATTCTAAATGCAATGGAAATTGGTATGGAGATGGCTAAGAAAAAGAACAAGGAAAAATATACACCTAAAAAATATAAAAAGGACTGATGTGAATGGACATAAAAAAGATTGTAAATTCGCTTGTCAAGAAACATAAAACAAGAAATCCCTTTGAGATCATCAAGGGACTAAATGTTATCCTTGTGCCAGTGCCACTTGAAGGTGTCAGAGGATTTTATCAATATTTCCAGAGAAATAACATTATTTATATTGATGATTCTCTTCCAGAACATGAACAGATTCTTGTCTGTGCCCATGAGCTGGGGCATATGCTACTTCATAAAAAAGCTAACGCGCTCTTTATGGATACATATACTGGATTTAATACGACAAAGTACGAAAAAGAGGCTGATCTGTTTGCTATGGAACTTCTTGTGCCAGACGAAATATTTTTAGAGTACAAGGAATACACCACTGGACAGATTGCACGTGCACTTGGATATGATGAGAAACTAATTAAATTAAGATTAAAATAAGGAGGAAATATGTATATGAAAAAGGCAAAAATCATTATTATTACATGTATTTTATTAAGCTTGACTTCTGTAACTCTTGTTTTTGCTGATTCTCCAACAGCTAGTTTTTCTAACTGTCAGGTAATTTTGCCTCAATCTGTAAAGCCAAATCAAAAAATCAACATATTGTTTATAGGTGATAGGCTAAGTTCTACTGGTGGAATACAGGGTGAAACAAAAATAATTCCAGGAGCATATGATTTATATATTAATTCAGTTTCTGACAAGAATTTGGTTGATACATACTTTATTGATGAAACAAACGGAAATTATACCAAAACTACTTCTAGGACTTTAAAAATTAAAAATCCAGGAAAATATATATTAAAAAGTTACTTTTATGTATATACATACATCGATAATTCTTGGGAAGAAACCGGATATGAAATCGGAACAATTAATAAGACAATTAATGTAATTGGTCCTAAATATAAAATATCATTCAATGCAAATAAAGGAAAAGTTTCAAAAAAAGTCAAATCAGTCCAGGCAGGTAATAAATACGGAACCCTTCCTACCCCGAAGCGAAAAAATTATAAATTCAAAGGTTGGTATACCAAAAAATCCGGTGGAAAAAAAATAACCAGAAATACTTTAATTAAAAATTTAAAAAAACATACATTATATGCACATTGGTTTGGTCCTAAAGGAAAAGGAAAAACCATCACAAAAGCTGAATATAACAGAATTACTTATAATATGACGTATAGCCAAGTTAAGTTTTTAATCGGTGGTCCTGGAGAGCTTGAAGTTTCTTCATATATAGGCCGAGAATTAACTGAGATATATTCTTGGAAAGGAAATGGATCTGTCGGTGCAAATGCAAATATAACTTTCCAAGATGGAAAAGTTATCGGAAAGGCTCAATACGGTTTAAAATAAATTATATTATATTAATTCTTCAAAATCCAAACATCGCAACAATCGAACTTTAAAAATATAATGAGGAGGTGATTACATTGTCTAAACCTTTTACGAAAGAGGATGTAATTCAAAATAAAAAATCAGCAATCCGTGCTTTAAATAAACAACTAGAATATTACATAAATGATCCTTCTGGCAACCATCTAAAAAAAGCCAATTTAATTTCTTACTGGCTTAAAGATTATGTTCGCATGATCAATTATGAAGAGAAATTTAATCCAACTAGAAATATTGCCTATAAGCGAGGAAATATTATTAAATTGAATTTCGGTTTCAATATTGGAAGCGAATATGGTGGTCTCCATTATGCAGTCGTTCTTGATAAACACAATGCCCATAATTCCCCTGTCGTAACAGTTGTTCCTTTAACTTCGATTAAGCAAGATAAAACAATTCATGAAAATAATATTTTCCTTGGAAATGATATATATCGACTATTAAAAGTTAAACATGATACAATTTCAAAGACATTAGAAGCAGAACAAAATGAATTAGACTCAATGGTTAAAATAGTAGGTTCAATGGTTGAACTAACAGAAAAAAGCACTGCAAAAACCGTTGCTCTACAAGAAAAAGAAAAGCCATATAATAAAGAACTTTTAAAGGCTAAACAAGATTTAGAGCTTGCATGGAAAATGTTAGATGGTCTAACTATTAAAATCGATAAAAACAAAGAAAAAATAGTAAACTTAAGAAAAATTGAAAAGGAAATCTCACAAATGAAAGAAGGTAGTATAGCTCTTGTCAATCAGATAACAACTGTCAGCAAAATACGGATTTATGATCCTAAAAATTTAAACGGTGTTTTATCTGGAATTACTTTATCTCAAGAACAAATGGAAAAAATAAATAATAAAATAAAAGATTTATATATATTTTGATATTTTTATCACAATTTGTGTTATTTTTTATTGACTACGAGCATAATATTTATTATAATAAGCTGTAGGCAGAAAGATTCTGTCTAAACATCGCCTATAGGGCATTAATGAAGATATAAGTTTATTATGTGAAGACCTCGTAGAAATACGGGGTCTTTTACGTTATATAAATACCATTTCGGTGATTCCACCAAAATGGTCAAAACAAAAACAGCCTCATTTCTGAGACTGCTTTCATAGATTTCCATGTCGATCGTTAGATCGAAACGGTATACCTATCCTGAACAAATAGATTATACCATTTCTTTCTAACGTCTGGCAAGGCGTTATTTTTATACAAATTTTTAAGAAAGGAATGATGATCATGTTAATTAAATGTCCCGAATGTAATCTGCAGGTAAGCAATCATGCAATTGCTTGTCCTCACTGCGGATATCCTCTACAAACAACTGCTGCCAAAAAGCAACGAACCAAACAGCGAAGACGAAAAAAACTTCCAAATGGCTTTGGCCAGATATCTGAAATCAAAACTGGTAATCTATATAAACCTTTTCGTGCAATGGTTACTGTTGGAAAAGACTTTTACGGCAGACCAATTCGTAAACTGCTCAAACCTGTTGCATTTTTCAAGACTTATAACGAAGCCTATGCGGCTCTGGTTGAATATAATAAGAATCCTTACGATTTAGACGATGATCTAACTGTTGAAGAGCTGTATGAAAAATGGACTGAGGAATACTTTAAGACTTTATCCAATCCATCTAGCGAAAGAACAATCAAATCAGCTTGGAACTACTGCTCTTCAATTTACAAAATGCGTGCCAAAGATTTACGTCCGCGACACATTAAAGGCTGTATGGAAGAAGGTACATACGAAGTCGATGGAAAAGAAAAACATCCTTCTCCTACCACAAAAACTAAGATCAAGTCTCTGTTCAACTTAATGCTTGATTATGCAAATGAGAATGATATTGTCGCCAAAAACTATGCAAGAACCTTTAAATTATCCGATGACATTATGAAAGACGTCGAGGAAGAAAAGAAAGATCATATAGATTTTACAGATGAAGAAATGAATAAATTATGGAACAATTTGTATGATGTAGATTATGTAGATGTATTGCTGATCCAGTGCTACTCCGGTTGGCGACCACAGGAATTAGGCTTGTTAAAAATGGAGAATGTTGATTTAGAGAATTGGGTTATCGTCGGTGGTATGAAAACCGATGCCGGAAAAGATCGTGTGGTTCCGATTCATCCAAAAATTCGTAGTTTGGTAAAATATCGTTACCAAGAAGCTCAAAAATTAGGAAGTGAATATTTAATCAATTGTACTGATACAAAAACCCATCGATCCAGTTTGAAACTTACATACGATAAATACCGGCACAGAGTTGATAAGATCATTGAACAGCTAGAATTAAATCCAGATCATCGTGCTCATGATGGCCGCATCCAGTTCGCAACAATGGCAAAGGCTGCCGATGTAAATGAATATGCTGTAAAACGTATCATGGGACATAAAATAAAAGACATTACAGAAAACACTTATACGAAACGAAAAAGAGAATGGTTGATGGAAGAAATCTTGAAAATCAAATAATTTTGTATAATAAAAAGAGCCCAAAACTGAGCTCTTTTTTGATATTTTTAATTTGGTGTTGATCTTCTATGTGCACGAACTGTAGTTCCATCACATCTTTTATAAGATTTTACTGGAACAATTTTTTTGTTCTGCTTACCTCGAACACTATTTTTTGTCTTGGCCATTGCTTACACTCCTTTCTTCTACATTAAATATAGTTTCTGAAATGAGTGTATCTGGCTAGTTAAGACACACTTTTTATCTTAAATTATTTTTTCTTTTTTGGTTCTGGTCCAGGACCTACCCAAATACGAAAGGCTTTTTTCCCATGATCTTTAGCATAGATTTTCTGCCCGTCTTTTGTAGTTATTGATGCTCTAAATATGTACATCGCACTACCTCCTTTCGCAATTTTCACTTGCAAAAGTGGTACTACAATGTTATACTTTAACTGTCTAGGGAAAAGTAAAACTAGCCACAAAGTAGTACTACTTTTGGTCGTGCCAAGCATTTTTATGCTTGGTTTTTTCTATATATTAAAGCTTTTTCAGCTTAAACATATCTATCTATTCATTTGACATCGAGCTGCTGCAAGCGATACTTCACATTCTATCGCTATTTCTGTTGCAGTCATTCCATGTATCAAATCATGCGGGATAAGTAATTCTCCTCCAAATGCATCCGCCTGCCATTCTGGATTCATATAAGTTTTTACTTCTCCTTCCATACGTGCAAAACTTATATTTTCCCTTGTGTGCTGTAATAAATGAAATAATTCATGTGCCATTGTTAATCGATCTCTTCCGCTTCCTTCACACGCTCTGTCATACACATCTTCTCTAATCTGAATCTCATTCTTATCTGGAAAAGTCAGGCCATGACATTCTCCCATTTCAGATTTCGTTTTTACTACAAGTGAAAATCCTTCATCGACTCTTGGTAATGTCACTTCTAAAAAATGCACAATATCAAAATACAATTCATTTGAACTCCCCTCTATGAGTCTTATCAAGTTCGCCATACGACGAATGTCTTTTCTAGATAACGGTTCCGCAACGCATTCCGCCACTTTTCATCATCTCCCTCTGTCTACATCTTGTCTAACATTTTCTGTAACTCATTAGCTTGCTTTATTGTAAGCCCTCTAAATTTTCTTGCAAAAGATAATGCTACTTCTACATTTTCCGTATCATTTAAATCAATTGTTAAATCTGATTTATTCTCATATGCAGCGCTTTGCAATTCTCTTGCCTCATCATCACTCAGATCGTACATCTCCATAATGTCATATATCCATGCATCTGGTACTGTTCTTTTTCCGTTTTCGACCGCTGACAAATATGCTGTCGTAACACCCAGTTTGCCAGCCATGTCTTTTAATCGCTCATCTTTTTCAATTCTCAACTTTCTGAGTTGTTTTCCGAATCTTGTCAGCATAGTCTCTTCCTCCTCACAGGTATTATAATACATCAACTTGTTTCTATTGTCAACAACTTGTTGAAAAATTATTCTTATTGTTTTTATTCTGGTTAAAAAAAGAGCCAAGATATGATATACACTCTTGACTCTTTTTGTTTATTCACTTGTAGCAACGAGTTGTAGTAATGTTGTAGCAATGTTGTAGTAACGAGTCACTTTTCACTGCTTTTTACCACTTTTATCGTTCCTAAAAACCACGTATTTAAGCGGTTTCCTAGAATTTACCTGCTTTAGCAGCTTCTTCAATGGATACAGCTACTGCTACTGTAGCTCCTACCATTGGGTTGTTACCCATACCGATTAATCCCATCATTTCTACATGGGCTGGTACTGAAGAAGATCCTGCGAACTGAGCATCACTATGCATACGTCCCATAGTATCTGTCATTCCGTAAGAAGCTGGTCCTGCAGCCATGTTATCTGGATGTAATGTACGTCCTGTACCACCACCAGAAGCTACAGAGAAGTATTTTTTACCCTGTTCGATACATTCTTTTTTGTATGTACCTGCAACTGGGTGCTGGAAACGAGTTGGGTTTGTAGAGTTACCTGTGATAGATACGTCTACACCTTCTTTGTGCATGATTGCAACACCTTCTGTTACATCGTTAGCACCGTAGCAGTTAACCTTAGCTCTTAATCCTTCAGAGTAAGATTTTCTGAATACTTCTTTAACTTCACCTGTGTAATAATCCATTTCAGTTTCAACATATGTAAATCCGTTAATTCTGGAAATGATCTGTGCAGCATCTTTTCCTAATCCGTTTAAGATAACTCTTAAAGGTTTCTGACGAACTTTGTTTGCTTTTTCAGCGATTCCGATAGCTCCTTCAGCAGCTGCGAAAGATTCGTGACCTGCTAAGAATGCGAAACATTCTGTTTCTTCTTCAAGAAGCATCTTTCCTAAGTTACCATGTCCAAGACCTACTTTACGCTGATCAGCTACAGATCCAGGAATACAGAATGCCTGAAGACCTTCTCCGATAGCAGCAGCAGCGTCTGCAGCTCTCTTGCAACCTTTTTTGATTGCGATAGCAGCACCTACTGTGTAAGCCCATTTTGCATTTTCGAAACAGATTGGCTGAATTCCTTCAACCTGAGCATAAACATCTAATCCAGCAGCTTTTGTGATTTCACCAGCTTCTTCGATAGAATTGATTCCATACTCTTTTAAAACAGCAAGAATCTGTTTTTCTCTTCTTTCATATGATTCAAATAAAGCCATTATTCGCTACCTCCTATTCCTTTCTTGGGTCAATAATCTTAACAGCGTCATCAACGCGTCCGTACTGACCTTTGGCCTTGTCAAGTGCTGTCTGAGCATCGTCTCCAGCTTTGATGAAGTCCATCATTCTACCAAAGTTAACAAACTGGTATCCAATGATTTCATCATCCGCATCAAGAGCGATACCTGTAACGTATCCTTCAGCCATTTCAAGGTAACGAGGACCTTTTTTAAGTGTTCCGTACATTGTACCAACCTGAGATCTTAATCCTTTACCTAAGTCTTCAAGACCAGCACCGATTGGAAGTCCTTCTTCAGAGAATGCACTCTGAGTTCTTCCGTATACGATCTGTAAGAATAATTCTCTCATTGCTGTATTGATAGCATCACAAACTAAGTCTGTATTCAATGCTTCTAAAATTGTTCTTCCTGGTAAGATTTCAGATGCCATAGCAGCTGAATGTGTCATTCCTGAACATCCGATTGTTTCTACTAATGCTTCCTGGATGATACCTTCTTTAACGTTAAGAGTTAATTTACATCCTCCCTGCTGAGGTGCACACCAACCAATACCATGTGTTAATCCTGAGATGTCTGTTACATCTTTCGCTTTTACCCATTTTGCTTCTTCAGGAATTGGGGCAGCTCCATGGTTTACACCCTGAGCTACTGTACACATTTGTTCTACTTCATGTGAATAAATCATGTTGAAACTCCTTTCAGTATTAAAAATAACATCTTTATTTTAGCACATCGTTAAAAATAAAACAACAAATTATCTTAAGAACTTCGTTAAGTTTTTCAATGTTTTTATTGGTTTGTGTGATAAAAATAATTTTTTTGTCAAGTTGTTTTTCTTTTATATAAAAAATCTCGAATTTTCTTTTTTTTTAGTCAATTCAATAAATTATCTGAATTCTATTCCCCTTGTTTTCTTTAGGAATTACGGGTATAATTTAATACATATTTTTATAACAGAAAGGAATTATGATTATGAGTCATTATGATTTAGAAACAAAATGTCTTCATTCTGGTTACACTCCTAAGAAAGGAGAACCATGTGCACTTCCTATTTATCAGAGTACTACTTTCAAATATGATACAACCGATGAAATGGGACAGTTATTTGATCTGAAAGCAGAAGGATATTTCTATACGCGTCTTCAGAATCCTACGAACGATGCTGTAGCTGCCAAAATTGCTGATCTTGAAGGAGGTGTTGCAGGACTTCTTACTTCTTCTGGACAGGCTGCAAACTTCTATGCAATCTTTAATATCTGTGAAGCTGGAGATCATGTTGTTGCAGCTTCTACGATCTATGGTGGAACATTTAACCTTCTGGGTGTTACATTAAAGAAACTTGGAATTGAATGTACATTCGTTGATACTGATGCAAGTGCTGAAGAAATTGCTGCTGCATTCAAACCGAATACCAAAGTTTTATTTGCAGAGACAATTGCAAACCCTGCACTTGTCATTCTTGATATTGAGAAATTTGCAAAGGTTGCCCATGAACATGAAGTTCCATTGATTGTTGACAATACTTTTGCAACGCCGATCAACTGTCGTCCTTTTGAATGGGGCGCTGATATCGTCACACATTCAACAACTAAATATATGGATGGACACGCTGTTCAAGTTGGCGGTGCGATCATTGACAGCGGAAACTTTGACTGGGACGCTTATGGACACAAATATCATGGTCTTACTGAACCTGATGAATCTTACCATGGTGTCGTTTATACAAAACAATTTGGAAAGAAAGCTTATATCACAAAAGCTACAACACAGCTGATGCGTGACCTCGGTTCCATTCCATCCCCTGAAAACTGTTTCTTATTAAATCTTGGATTAGAAACACTGCCTTTACGTGTAGAACGTCATTGTGAAAATGCTCAGAAAGTTGCTGAATTCTTAGATGCTCATGAAAAAGTATCTCATGTTATTTATGCCGGACTTCCTAATGATAAATATCACGAATTAGCACAAAAATATATGGATAAGGGAAGAACCTGTGGTGTTATTTCCTTTGAACTGACTGGTGGACGTGATGCTGCAGTACGCTTTATGGATGGCTTAAAATTAGCAAATATTGCGACACATGTTGCTGCATCCAAAACGATGGTACTTCACCCAGCTAGCCATACACACCGCCAGATGAATGATGAACAGTTAAGAGAAGCTGGTGTTTCTCCTGGAATGATCCGTTTATCTGTTGGAATTGAAAGTGCAAAAGATATTATCAATGATCTGAAAGAAGCACTTGAGAATGCATAGTTTTATAGGTGTTCGAAGATTACTTAGTAACAGTAATAATTGATATTATAAATTTCAAATATCATAGCAAAAAAGAACCTTAACTCCCAACATTTATTATATATGCATTGAGTTAAGGTTCTTATTATTTTATATTCTATAAAATCTATAACAGATTATTCATCCCAGTTAGTATACACCTCTTGCACATCGTCATCCTCATCAAGAAGATCTAATGTTTTCTGAATACTCTTAATATCTTCTTCACTTGTAAGTTCGACCATAGTACCAGGGATCATTGTGACACTGGCATCTGCCATAGGAATTTCTTCCTTCTCTAAAGCTTCTCTGACTGCACTGAAGTCTTCTGGTGTTGTCAATACTTCAAAGCTGTCGTCTTCTTCGTTGAAGTCTTCTGCTCCGGCATCTAATGCCATCATCATAAGATCGTCTGCATCCATTTCACATTCTTCTTTAGAGATGATGATCTGTCCTTTCTTCTCGAACATATAAGATACACATCCTGGTGTTCCTACGTTACCATTTCCTTTTGTGAAAGCATTTCTTACATTAGATGCTGTACGGTTTTTGTTATCTGTTAATGTATCTACGATGATCGCAACTCCGCTTGGTCCATATCCTTCATATGTAATCTGCTCATAATTAACAGAATCTGCATCTCCAGCAGCTTTTTTGATACCACGTTCGATCGTGTCATTTGGCATATTATTTGCTTTTGCTTTTGCAATGACATCACGTAATCTGCTATTGTTGTCTGGATCTGGTCCACCCTCTTTAACGGCTACTGCAATTTCTCTTCCAATGACTGTGAAAATCTTTCCTTTTTTCGCATCATTTTTTTCTTTTTTGTGTTTGATGTTCGCAAATTTACTGTGTCCTGACATCTTCTTCTTCCTTCCTTTTCCTTTTTTCTACCTTTACCTGTCTAATCATGTTGTCATGAATATCAACAGATTTAAAGGAATATCCTTGGTAGATAATTTCTATTTCTTCATTGTCTTCTGGTAAATGTCCCAGCTGATCAATTAAAAATCCATTGAGTGTCTCAATATCTTCAACGTCAAATTCGATTCCTAATGTATCCTCAAGTTCTTCCAGTCTCGTACTTCCACGTACAAGATAGATATCTGCCCATCCGATCTTGGTGATATTACGGTCTTCGACATCATATTCGTCTAAAATATTCCCTACTATGACCTCTAACATATCTTCCATAGATACAATACCTTCTGTCTGGCTATATTCATCAATAACGATCGCCATATGAATCTTCTTGGTCTGCATCTCCTGAAAAAGCACCGATAAATTCATCGTCTGATGAACAAAAAACGGCTCTCTTGCAATATCAGAAAGTGTTGCTTCTTTCTGATTAAGATATGCATCGATCACATCTTTTAAATAAAGCACTCCTACAATGTTATCAATGTCATCTTCATATAATGGGTATCTTGAATATGGCTCATCTAACATATAATTTAATGCTTTCTCTACGGACATGTTTACATCAATCGCATCAATCTTCTTTCTTGATGTCATAACATCTGTAACATCTTTATCTCCAAATTCGAAAATATTCGTGATCATGCGGGCTTCCCCTTCCATGATCGCACCTTGCTCATGTCCTTCGTTAACAATGTTCATGATCTCTTCTTCATATTCATTGTCTTCATCCTCTTCATGTTCTTGTTCTGATGTGTGCAGTTTTTTCTTTGCTTCTTTGATCTTCTCTCTTTGTTTCATGAAAAAACACCCAACTGCAAATCCGATGATAACTGCTAAAATGATCATCATAAGCACCGAGGGAGTAAATCCTTCCATTTCTTTTTTTTTCTCCTTTTATCTTCTAGAAATTAAGACTATACAAACTTAAATATATCATTTCTAAGAAAAAAGGTCAATATATCCAAGATTCCTGTTATGTATCAAGACTTAAACTGATCTTTAGTGCATGATCCACTTGTTTTAGGAATGTACAATTTAAATGGCATACCTTTTCTCTTAAACGACTTTTATCGATTGTCCGGATCTGTTCTAACAAAATCACAGAATCTTTTTCTAATTCACATCTGTGGCAGTCGATCGGTACATGAGTCGGCAACTTTGCCTTGTTCATCTTGCTTGTGATCGCTGCACAGATGATCGTTGGACTATATTTATTTCCCGCATCATTTTGCAATACGATCACAGGACGGATACCGCCTTGTTCTGAACCAACAACCGGTCTTAAATCTGCATAAAATATATCGCCTCGCTTAATTACCATAAGCATAAACACTCTCCATTTCTTTTTAAATATTGTATGAAGAGTATTTACGATTCTTTCAAAAGTATTCCTTATTTTTCAAAATATTCTGCTTCTTTCATCTCTCCGTTTCGAATGTATACTCGTGGAACACGTTTCCCAATCCCACAGACAAATTCATAATTAAAAGATCCTGCTTCATTTGCAACTTCTTCTACGGTCAACATTTTATTGCCATCGTGTCCGACTAAAGTTACTTCATCCATCACAGATACACCTTCAATATCTGTCACGTCAACCATAAACTGATCCATACAGATTCTTCCAATGATCGGTGCATACTGCCCACGGATCAATACTTTTCCTTTGGAAGAGAGTGATCTTGGGTATCCGTCTGCATATCCTACTGGGATAGTTGCGATCTTTGTCTTCTTATCAGTTACATATGTGTGATTGTAACTGATTCCTTCTCCTGCTTCCACTTCTTTGATATATACAATGTGTGTCTTTAATTCCATTGCTGGTCTTAAATCCAATACATCTTTTGAAACTTCTTCTGATGGATATAATCCATAAGTAATGATTCCTGAACGTACCATATCTTTTCTAAATCCATCCAGATCAATGATCGATGCACTGTTTGATACGTGTTTGATCGGAATATAGATATCTCTTTCCTCAAGCCACGTAATAAACTGATCATATTTTCGTTCCTGCTCATAAGTTTCTGTTTTATCCGCCTCGTCTGCACATGCGAAATGTGTAAAGATTCCTTGAATCTTGATATTTGGTAATTTGGCGATCTTCTCTATGATATCTACAGATTCTTTGGTTGGTTTAAATCCGATACGGTTCATTCCTGTATCCAGTTTGATATGAATCTTCGCATCTTTGCCTAGTGCCTGCGCGATCTTTGATAAGGACTCTGCCATCTCATAGCAGAATACGGTTGGCTCGATCTCATACTGAATCAATGAGCTGTACTGATATTCTGATGTGTATCCTAAAATCAAGATTGGCTGTCTGATTCCATTGTTTCGAAGTGTGATCCCTTCTTCTAGGATTGCAACGGCAAATGCATCAACTCCGATCTTATTTAATTCTTTTGCAATTGGAACTGCTCCGTGTCCGTATCCGTCAGCTTTGATCACTGGCATTACTTTCACACCTTCTCCAACTACACGTTTTACTTCTCTTATATTATGACAGATTGCATCCAGATCAATAACTGCATGCACTCTATAGTACTGGTTCATAATTTCCTCCTGTAACGTCCTTTATATGAGCAATAATATCTGATGCGATCATGCTGTAAGCGCCCAGATCATGCTTTGCATGATCTCCTGCAAGACCGTGAAGATAAACTCCGTGAACTGCTGCCTCATGAACAGATAATCCTTCCCCCAAAAGGCCTGTGATCATTCCCGCAAGAACATCTCCACTTCCTCCAGTCGCCATTCCATCATTTCCGCTTTGATTAATATACACCAAATCATCTTCTCGTGCAACGATAGTTGTTGCATCTTTTAAAACAGCTGTACAATGATATTTCTCTGCAAGATCTTGTGCACTCTGACATAGATCTTCTTTGATCTGTGTGATATCACATGACATCAATCTTGCTGCCTCCATCAAATGTGGAGTCATGATCGTCCCATATGGATATTCAATTTTCATGTTAAATCTACTGATTATATTTAATCCGTCTGCATCAATGACCAATGGTTTTTTCCCTTTTTTCAAAACCATCTCTAACATTTCTTTCATTTCTTCACTGACACCAACTCCTGGGCCAAACAAGATACAATCACACCATTCTAAAGATTCTTCTAAATCTTTTCGTTCTCCAAATAAAATTTCTGGAAGTCTTGTCTGTAAAATCTGACGATTTCCAGCATCAGAAAGCACTTTCACAAGTCCTGCACCCATCCGAAGTACTGCTTCTGCTGCAAAACATGCAGCTCCTGACATTGTTTCATTTCCAGCAATGATCAAAATCTTCCCATAGCTTCCTTTATTGGAATATGCTTTTCTTTCTGGCATTAAATGATCACTTTCCTCTAATATATATCCTGTCGCATACTTTTTGATCGTCTGGTTATGAAATCCTATGGATACCAGTTTAATATCTCCACAATATTCTCGTCCTGGATATAATAAATGACCTCTTTTATATCCACCAAATGTAACTGTTGATGACGCATGCACTGCACATCCAAGAATCTTTCCACTATCTCCACTGATTCCAGATGGAATATCAATTGCGATCACAGGCTTACCACATGCATTGATCCGTTCAATGACTTCTTTATAAACACCACCAACTTCTCTAGAAAGTCCAACTCCAAAAATCCCTTCGATCAAAAGATCATATTCATGAAAATTTACATCTTCACAATCTATCGGAAAATAGCCTAGATTCTTAAGTATCTGAAGCTGTAATTTCAGATCCGCTGAAGCTTTTTCTATATTACCAACGATCATATAATCCACTAAATAATCCTGCTCCAACAAAATTCTCGTACAAGCAAGTGCATCTCCTCCATTATTGCCAATTCCTGAAATGATCAATATCCTCTGTGAATGATCTGCTATCTGTGCAGCCTTATCTGCAACTGCTTTAGATGCTCTTTCCATCAATACAAGTCCCGGAATTCCTATTCCATGAATCGTCTCATGATCGACCGTTTGCATCTCCTGATTCTTTAATACATATCTCATACGCATTCTCCTATCGCAAAAGCTTGTGCAAATTCTCTTGTATTCGTGATCGATACATGAATTCTTGAAACTTGTTTATCTTTTGCTATCTCTTTCGCCTTTCCATATAATTTGACATATGGCGCACCTGATTCATTTCTCAACACTTCAATCTCATATGGTTCCACACCGAAAAAGCCGGTTCCAAATACTTTGGAAACGGCTTCTTTTACAGCAAAATTGCCAGCTAAAGTCGTAGCATTGTCTTTTGCATATGCTAATTCAGTTGTCGTAAAAATTCTTGAAAGATGTCTTCCTCGAAGAATCATCTCTTCTATCCGGTATATCTCTACGAGATCTGTTCCTATTCCAGCAATCATCTTCTTACCTGCTATTCGTTCTCACTCTCTTCACGGTTGTGGACATTGTATGTTAACGTCATCAGACTTTCTGCTAAATGTACATTCTCTACTGTAACATTATCTGGTAAATGAAGATCGATCGGTGCAAAATTCCAGAATCCTTTAATTCCCCATTCTGCCATCTTCTTTGCGATCGCAGGTGCCTGATCCTTCGGAATTGTCAGTGCAGCGATCTTAATTCCATGTGTTTTGATAAAGTTCTCTAGTTCATCTGTATCAAGAACTTTCACTCCACGGACAGAAATTCCGATCAGCTTTGGATTCACATCAAAAAGTGCCATGACTTTGTATCCATAATCTTCATTAAAAGACTGATAATTCGCAAGGGCCTGTCCAAGATTTCCGGCTCCAACAATAATCATGTCATTTCTCTTATCCAGACCTAAGATCTTACCAATCTCTGTATACAGATTATCTACATTATATCCGTATCCCTGCTGCCCAAATCCACCAAAATTGTTAAGGTCCTGACGAATCTGCGATGCTGTTACCATCATCTGTTCACTTAATTCTTTTGAAGAGATTCTTGTAATATTCTTCGCTTTTAACGCTCCTAAATATCTGAAATACCTAGGAAGTCGTTTGATAACTGCTGAGGAAATATTCTTATCTGAGTTTGCCATTTTATTCCTCCAAAATCTTTATTTCGCCTATAATTATATAAGATTGTCTAATAACTGTCAATCTTTCCGTCATGAAAATATTTCATTTTTTCAAAAAATATGGTATTCTGAGAAATAATGTCTATAATAAAAAATTTGAAAGGGGTATCTTAATGATATTATCATGCCAGAATATCTGCAAAACATTTGTCGAAAAACCAGTCTTGCAGAATATCTCATTTCACTTAAATGAAAACGACCGGCTGGCGATCATCGGATATAACGGTGCCGGAAAATCGACACTTTTAAAAATATTGATTGGTGAAATCTCTTATGATGAAGGTGAAATTTCTTTAAAGAAAGACGCAAGCATTGGCTATCTTGCCCAACATCAAGATCATACATTCCACCATACAATTTTTGATGAACTTCTTTCCGTCAAAAAAGAAGTCATTGAATTAAATGAACAGATGCGTACCTATGAACAGGAAATGAAACATCTGACCGGTGATGCACTAGAACAAAAAATGAACCAGTATACAAATGCTACTCATAGATTTGAGCAATTAAATGGTTTTGCATACAAAAGTGAGATCACAGGAATCTTAAAAGGACTTGGCTTTTCTGAAGAAGATTTCACAAAAGAGATCAACACTTTATCTGGAGGTCAAAGAACTCGTGTTGCTCTTGGTAAGTTACTGCTTAAAAATCCTGATATTCTGCTTCTTGACGAACCAACAAACCACTTGGATGTTGATTCCATAAGGTGGCTTGAAAATTACCTGTCTCATTACAAAGGAGCTGTGATCATCGTATCTCATGACCGCTATTTTCTTGATAAGATTGTCAATAAGGTCATGGAGATCGACCAAGGACACTCCATGCTGTTTGATGGAAATTATACAACATTTATCGAAAAACGTGATCAGATCAAAGCAATCCGTTTAAAAGAATACAAAAATCAGCAACAAGAGATCAAACATCAACAAGAAGTTATCAAAAAATTAAAACAGTTCAATCGTGAAAAATCAATCAAACGGGCAGAAAGCCGTGAAAAAGCTTTAAATAAGATTGATGTATTGGAGAAACCTACGGAATATAATGCTGATATGCGTCTTAGCATTGAACCAGAGATCATCAGTGGGAATGATGTTCTGACTTTAAAAGATGTATCCAAATCTTTTGGAAACAAATCATTATTCCATGGATTAAGTGCTGATATTTTTCGTGAAGAACGCGTTGCCCTGATCGGACCAAACGGAACTGGTAAAACAACACTGTTAAAGATCATTTGCAAAAAAATCAGTAATAATGGCGGTACGATCAGCCTTGGAGCTGGAGTTTCCATTGGATACTATGACCAGGCACAAGATAACTTAGATGATTCCAAAACGATTTTTGATGAAATTTCAGATGCTTATCCAGATCTTAATAACACAAAGATCCGCAATACTTTGGCTGCATTTTTATTTTATGGAGAAGACGTTTTCCGCCCGATCTCCTCTTTAAGCGGTGGAGAAAAAGGACGTGTTTCTCTTGCAAAATTAATGTTGTCTCATGCGAATTTTCTGATTCTTGATGAGCCTACAAACCATTTAGATATTCAGTCTAAGGAGATTCTGGAATCTGCAATGAATGCTTATACTGGAACGATCCTTTATGTTTCACATGATCGTTATTTTATCAATAAAACTGCAACACGAATCTTGGAAATCTCTGATCATGGATTAACTTCTTATCCTGGAAATTATCAGGATTATATTGCTCAGAAGGAAAAAGAAAAGGCATCTCTTACTTCTTCTACTGCTTCCTCCGTTTCTGTTGATACAGAATCCAAACTCGATTGGAAACAGCAAAAAGAAGAACAAGCCAAACAGAGAAAAAAAGAAAATCGTCTTAAAAAAGTCGAAGAGCAGATCACAGAGTTGGAAACGAAACAAGAAGAACTTTCAGAAGCTATGTCTTTACCTGAAAATGCTTCTGATCCTGCGAAATTAATGGAACTTAGCAATGAGCAGGCTTCCATCGCTTCTTCTTTGGAAGAACTTTATGAAGAATGGGAAACTCTTTGCTAATTTGTAAAAAAACATATATAATAGTAATGTTAACCGTATTGAAAAACAGGAGGTTTTTATGAAATTAATATCCTTTGTTGTACCTTGCTACAACTCTCAGGAATATATGAGACACTGCATTGACACCTTATTACCAGGTGGTGATCAGGTAGAGATTCTGATCGTTAATGACGGATCTTCCGATAACACTGCTGCGATCGCAGATGAATATGAAAAAAAATATCCTGACATCTGCCGTGCAATTCACCAGGAAAATAAAGGGCATGGTGGTGCAGTGAATACAGGAATCAAAAATGCCACGGGTATTTACCTGAAGGTTGTTGATAGTGACGACTGGGTAAATGAATATGCTTATGGAGAAATCCTTGATACTCTTGCGAATTTCTACAAACAGGGAACTGTCCTTGATATGCTGCTTTCTAACTATGTATATGAAAAACAGGGAGCCAAGAAAAAAACTGTTATTCATTATCGTCATGCAATCCCAAAAGATCAGATCTTTTGCTGGGATGATGTTGGACGTTTTCCTGTCAGCCAGTATATTTTAATGCACTCTGTCATTTATCGTACTGCACTGCTTCGTGAATGCGATCTAGAGCTTCCAGAGCATACATTCTATGTGGATAATATTTATGTATTCAAACCTCTTCCATATGTAAAAACAATGTATTATCTGGATGTTAACTTCTATCGTTATTTCATTGGACGTGATGATCAGTCTGTCAATGAGACAAATATGATCAAACGTATCGATCAGCAGTTTAAAGTTACTTATATCATGATTGATTATATGACTCAGTTTAATCTTGTAAGTAAGCCATTAGAACGTTATATGAGACATTATCTTTCCATTATCATGTGTATTTCTTCCGTGATCTCTGTAAAATCTGGACAGAAAGAGCATTTAAAGATGCGAAAAGAATTATGGAAATATTTATATGACAGTGACAAACGTCTGTATCGTAAGATCCGTCATAATATTACAAGCTGTGCAGTAAATCTGCCTGGATATGTTGGAAGAAAAGCTACGATTGCTATGTATAAAGCAGCTCGTAGATTTATCGGATTTAACTAAATATTTTTACATTAAAAGGTCCTGCAGAGGGCCTTTTTCTTGTTCCCCTCATCTTTTATTCTGCGTATTCTAATAATATAAAGTATGAAAGGCAACTTTCCATGCAGATTTCTGTTTCAAAACAAATCCATGCTGATCTTGCCCATCAGCATGGTTTTCTTGGAGAAGGTATCGGTATTGCTTATCTTGATACTGGCCTTTTCCCACATAAAGATTTCTCTCCGCATTCCACACGGATCGCCAAATTTGTAGATTTTGTTCATTCCAAATCTTTCAGCTATGACGATAATGGACATGGGACTCATATTACCGGCATCGCTGCTTCCTCTGCAACATTTGGTTCCGATTATTTGGGAATTGCTCCAAAATCCCATATCGTTTCTTTAAAAGTACTGGATGCCTCAGGGAACGGTGTTCAAAGCGCCTTCTTACAGGGTCTTGACTGGATTCATGAGTATCATCGCTCCTATCAGATCCGTATCGTTAACATCTCAATAGGAAGTCCTGGTTCCGAGGATAGTTCAGCCTCCAAAGAACTATTAAAACATGTCAACGCCCTATGGGATGATGGTCTTGTTGTTTGTATTGCCGGCGGAAACCATGGTCCAAAACCATACAGTATTTCAATTCCTGGAAATAGTCCAAAAATCATCACTGTTGGTTCCAGCGACGATAATTTTCAAATGATCGGAAGAAAACACTTCTCTTCAGGATATTCCGGACGCGGTCCCACAACATCCTGCGTTATGAAGCCGGATGTTGTTGCCCCTGGAACAAATATTTTTTCGTGTTCCTTAAATAACCGCTATACTATCAAAAGTGGTACTTCCATGGCAACCCCTGTCGTCTCTGGTTCTTTTGCTCTCCTGCTCGAAAAATATCCTTTTTACACCAATAAGGATATAAAAATGAAACTGCGAAAAAACTGCGACAAATTAAAAACCCCCAGACACCATCAGGGCTGGGGGCAGATCAATCTAAAAAAATTAATGGATCTTTGATAAACTTGTATCCTTAAACTTCCTCGTCAAATAAAAATTCACATAAGACCTGATTACTGACTAAGGTACCATCTTGCGTCAGAAAAACTCGGTCTCCTTCTTCTTTCATCATGCCTTGTTTCATGGATTCTATCAATGGCTTTCCATAGACAGAATCCATGGAGCAGCCAAAACGTTCTATAAACTCTTTCTTCGAAATGCCTTTCGTCTTTCGAAGTCCAAGAAACATAAATTCTTCCATCTGTTCATAAACTGATAACGAACGGGCTCCTTCATATGCATCCCCGAACGATTGAATATCTAAATAGTCTTTCATATCGGAGGGATTCTCAAAACGTTTCTCATCCAGATACGAAGAAGCATTAAGCCCCACTCCCAAATACGGAATATGGGACCAATACCCAAGATTATGTCTGCTTTCAAAACCTGGCTTTGCATAATTTGAAATCTCATATTTGTCGTAACCATATTCGTTTAAAATCTTTTCTGTCATTCGATACATTAAAACTTCATCTTCTTCTGATGGAAGAAGTTCCTCTAACTTGTTATCTTCGTAAAAAGGTGTTCCCTCTTCAATGATCAGACTATACGCAGAAATATGTTCTGGAGAAAGTTTAGCTATTTTTCTTAAATTCTCTTCATAAGAAGTTAATGTTTGTTTCGGCACCGCACTCATCAAGTCAACATTGATGTTCAAAAATCCAGCTTGTCTTGCCCAGTCGAAACTTTGTAAAAATTCTTCATAGGTATGAATTCTTCCCAGATACTCCAACTCTTCTTTCACTGTTGACTGCAATCCAAAACTAATCCTGTTGATCCCATTTTCCCTATATGTACATAATTTTTTTAAATCTACTGTTCCTGGATTCGCTTCAATCGTAATCTCAGCATCCTCACAAATATGAAAATGTTCAAATATAGTTTCACAAATCATTTGAATATCTTCTCTTCTAAGATATGATGGCGTTCCGCCTCCAATAAAGACGGTTACAACGTCTCGTGCTGCTAATTTCTTTCCCCAGAAAATCAGTTCTTCTTTTAGTTTCCCCAGGTATGCATGGATCGTTTCCTCCTCTGCCCGAAAGGAACAGAAATCACAATATCTGCACTTACTTTTACAAAATGGAATATGAATATAAAGCTCGATCGTATTAGTCTTCATCTAACTTCAGAACACTCATGAATGCTTCCTGTGGAATTTCAACATTTCCTACCTGACGCATTCGTTTCTTTCCTTTCTTCTGTTTCTCTAACAGCTTTCTCTTACGGGAGATATCTCCACCGTAACATTTGGCAAGAACGTCTTTTCTCATTGCTTTGACAGTTTCTCTTGCAATGACTTTACTTCCAATCGCTGCCTGAATCGGTACTTCAAACATATGTCTTGGAATTTCTTCTTTTAATTTTATACACATCTTACGTCCACGCTCATACGCGGTATCTTCATGTACAATAAAAGAAAGCGCATCAACTTCTTCTTTGTTGATCAAAATGTCTAATTTTACAAGTCTTGATGTCTGATATCCTTTCATTTCGTAATCTAAGGATGCATAACCTCTGGAACGTGATTTTAATGCATCAAAGAAATCATAAATGATTTCATTTAATGGAAGTTCATAACGAAGCAATGCCCTTGTCTCTTCCATATACTCCATTCCAAGATATACGCCTCGTCTTTCCTGACATAATCCCATGATCGCTCCGACAAATTCAGAAGTTACCATGATCTCCGCTGTTACGATTGGTTCTTCCATATGGTCGATCTCGGATGGATCTGGAAGATTGGAAGGATTCGTTAATTCGATCATACTTCCATCCGTCTTATATACACGATAAATAACGCCTGGTGCTGTTGTTACAAGATCCAAGTTATATTCTCTCTCTAAACGTTCCTGAATAATCTCTAAATGCAATAATCCAAGAAATCCACATCTAAATCCAAATCCTAACGCAACGGATGTCTCTGCTTCAAATTGTAGTGCTGCATCATTTAACTGTAATTTTTCTAATGCATCTCTTAAATCCGGATATTTTGCTCCATCTGTTGGATATAGTCCACAATATACCATAGGATTTACTTTTTTGTATCCTGGAAGTGGTTCAGCACATGGATCATCTGCATCTGTAATCGTATCACCAACTCTGGTTCCCTGTACATTTTTAAGGCTGGCTGTAACATATCCAACCATCCCTGCTGTCAGTTCATCACATGGATTGAATCTTCCTGCCCCAAATGTACCAACTTCTACAACTTCTGCACTCTCTCCAGTTGCCATCATCTCCATCTTTGTTCCGACTTTGATCGTTCCTTCTTTGATCCTTGTAAAGATGATAACTCCTTTATATGCATCATACATACTGTCAAAGATCAATCCTTGTAATGGTGCATTCTTATCGCCCTCTGGTGATGGAATCTTCTCTACGATCTGCTTTAATACCTGTTCTACATTTAGTCCGCTTTTTGCAGAAATCTGAGGTGCATCTTCTGCATCGATTCCGATCACATCTTCAATTTCTGCTTTAACACGCTCTGGATCTGCACTCGGAAGATCGATCTTGTTGATAACCGGCATAACTTCTAAGTCGTGATCAATCGCAAGATAAACATTTGCCAATGTCTGTGCCTCTATTCCCTGTGCAGCATCGACAACAAGGATTGCTCCCTCACATGCTGCAAGACTTCGTGATACTTCATAATTAAAGTCCACGTGTCCCGGTGTATCGATCAAGTTAAAAATATATTCTTCCCCATCGTCAGCTTTATAAACAATTCGTACTGCCTGCGATTTGATCGTAATCCCACGTTCTCTTTCAAGATCCATGTTATCAAGAACCTGCTCCTGCATCTCTCGATCCGTTAATGTTCCTGTCATCTGAATGATTCGATCTGCTAATGTTGATTTTCCGTGATCTATATGTGCGATAATACAAAAATTTCGTATTTTACTCTGATCTATTGCCATAAGTTCCTCCTAATTATATTTCAAGTACATATGTCTTTTCAGACACTCCATTTTAGTATAACACATTATTTAATAATTCAGCAAGTAAACTCATAGACGCTTTTGCTTCTGATAACGTATTATTCTGCGCACCAACTTCCACTAACAAGCTTCTTCCTCTGTAGTGCAGATTATAACGATATCCTTTTACGTAAATTTTTCGTGTAAATCCAGGGTATTTCAAAGCAGCCTGTGCTTGCAATTGCAGGCTGAACGCAAGATTTGTCTGCTTATTTGGATTCTTTAAATATTTGATATTTCCATTTGTTGCTGTACGGCTCATTCCATTAAAAAACATGATCTGCGCCATTCTCTTTCCATTTTGTCTCGTCACAAGCTTTGTCGATTCATTGACTCCATCCCTGTGCAGATCGATCACAACCTGAATGGATGGATATTTTTTTAGATTCTTTTCAATTGCAGTTGCTGCATAATTATAAGCCTTGGATCGCTCCTCTTTTCCGTTTTTTACATCGTAAATGTTACGATCATGTACAACCTTGATATTTTTTTGCTCCAATCTCTTCGTTAAAACATCTCCAACACCGATCACAGTATCTGATTTTCTTCCTTTCCTGCTGCCACGGTATGCCTCACTCCCATGTGTATGATAAATTAAAATCTGCGGTTCATCAGATTTCCTTAATTTTAAGTTCGTGTTTAATAAAACTTTTCCATTTAACTCATTCTCTGTCGCCATTGTCGTACTGTCGATCTGATAAATATATTTTCTTAAATATTTTGAATTTTCCCATTTTTTTGCATGAAACAACTTTTCTTCTTTTTTTACCTCCTCTACCACCTCATCCGTTGTTTCATCATCCTGAAAATAATAATCTTGCTGTACCAGATCTTCTTCTTTTTTATCCTTATAATCTGTGCGATATTGTAAAATCGGTACTGTTTCCTGATAATACATACGGACCATGTCCGATAGAATATTTCCCGAAAATGTCACTTCCTTCTTAGATACTGCCGGAAAAAATCCTGTCATGATCCCATGATAATAATTATCCATGAATTCTAAAACCATTCCCTGCACATTGATCTTCTGACTGAAAAAAATGATCAGAAAACAACCGATCATAATACTCAATATCCATCTCTTTCTTTTCTCCATACTTTCATTGTATTCATTCATATTTTAATTATGCAGTAAATGATTGATTCCTTCAGATATCGTATAACTGATCCGTTTCATAGATTCATCAATATTTTTTGGTGTAACATGCATGGAAATAAATTCTTCATCAATATTTTCAGAAACATTTTCCAGAGATTTTTCTCCAAAAACGTCATGAATGATCGCTGGAACAGAAATTACCGTTGGAACACCAATTGCAAGAACTGGAACACCAATCGTATGCTGTGTAATCTCATTTCTATGGTTTCCAACACCTGAACCCGGTGCAATTCCCGTATCGCTGATCTGAATCGTTTTATTTAACCTGCTATAACTTCTGGCCGCCAGAGCATCGATCACGATAACAACATCTGGTTTTATCCGGTCTGCTAATGATTCTAAAATCTCACTTGTCTCAATTCCCGTCTGTGCCATAACCCCCGGTGCGATCGCACTTAGTTCAAATTGATAATTTCCAATCCCCTCTTTTTGCAAATGTCTTGTAATATATAGATTGTTCACAACTTTAGGCCCTAACGAATCCGCTGTCACACCAGCATTTCCAAGTCCTGCGATCAGTATTTTTTTCTTTTTGTTTAACATTTCCTTTAAATTTAAAAACAATGCTTCACTCATTTCTTTATGAAAACTACCATCGTTTGTTGACAGATCTTTCGCTTCGATCGTAATATAGGTTCCCTTTGGTTTTCCTAAAGAGTCCTCCCCTTTTTTGTTTTTGATGATGATCTTTGTTTCTTTTATATGATTCGTTGTATCAATTCTTGTCTTTACGATAATTCCTGACTGTGCAGAGCCAATATTCTTCTCTTCTTTTAATTCCAGTGCCAGATCTGTACGATTTTGCATTGATTTTGCCTCCTTTTTTCTCTAGTATGTGATTGTTTTTAAAAAAATATTACATTTTTTCCCCAAAGATATTGACAAATTCAATCATTTTCTATAAGATACAATAGTATGTTTTGTGTATAGCTAACCGTGTCTCGCTATAGACAAGATTCAAGAAAAGAAAGAAATTTAAGTTATCATATTGGAGGTGCCCACTTTGGCAAATATTAAATCAGCAAAAAAAAGAATCAAAGTTATCAACACAAAAACAGAAAGAAATAAAGCAATCAAAACTAAAGTTAAAACATATATCAAAAAAGTAGAAGCAGCAATCGCAGCTAACGATAAAGCAGCAGCTTCTGAAGCTTTAACAGCTTGCATTTCTGAAATCAGCAAAGCTACTTCTAAAGGAATCTTCCACAAGAATACAGCTTCTAGAAAGATTGCTCGTTTATCTAAAGCCGTTAACGCTATTGCTTAATCAGATATCAAGAAACGAATTTTAATAAAATTAACCCGAAAAAAAGAAGCCACCGTCAGGCTTCTTTTTTTTCATCATTTTTATTATACTAGACTTCTTCTATCTTAAATTGATTGATTTATTTCTGACTGAACTGGATCAACAATAGTTCTACCCCAACTCTGTCGCTGATCTTTCCTGTTTTAATTGATTCATCAGTTTTTGCACATGCTTCGATCATATCTCTGAGTGTATCCATTGAAAACATTTTCGCTTGATCTTTTAACTTTCCTGCAACAAATGCTGGAACTTTCATCTGCTTTGCGATCATCCCATTGCTCTTTCCAAGACAATCTAAATCTTTCACCTGAAGCAGCTGATTACACTGTCTGACTAACAATGCCAGAATTCCAAATGGTGATTCCTTTAACTCGATCAGATCATAATATAGTGTCAATACTTTTTCTCTTTGCTTTCTCGCAATTGCCTCAAGCATCACAAAGATCTGATTTGTCGTCTGAGAAGATGTCAACTCTTCCAGATCACGGATCGTAATTTCTTCTCTCTCTCCAACATAGGAGATCAATTTCTCTAATTCATTTTTTAAAGTATACATATCAGATCCACAGCGATATAAAAAACTTCGCATCGTTGCAGATGACATCTGTTTTCCTTCTTTCTTAAGCAATGAGATCAGCCATCTGGATAATTCTTTATCTCCCGCAGATTCAAAACATACCGCATGTCCTTCCTTCGAAAGAAATTTATAAATCTTTGAACGCTTATCTACACTATCTTCTATAAAAAGCACAACACTTGTATCCGAGGCTTCCTTTAATCCTTCAATAAACGTATCATCACTTTTCTTTCCAAGTCCTGTTTCATCCAAGATCAAAAACCTATGATCACTAAAAAACGGCAGTGTTTTAGCAAGTTCAACAATCTCTATCGCATCAGCCCTTTTTCCTTCAAAATAAGAATAGTTCATCGTATCATCTTCTGAAACTAATGCTTTCTTTAACTGGTTTTTCATCTGGGAGATCATATATTTTTCTTCCCCGTAGAATAGATAAAAACGTTCGTATGTATTTGTCTTGATATCTTCTAATATTTTCTTCATATTCTTTGCATCTCTTTCTATAGCTTTTGATAGTATACCTTTTTTTTTGAAGATTTTCAACCATCTCTTCTTTTGAAAAAAATAATCGCACCACTTCGATCTGTTCTATAAATCTTTGTGCGATATGTCTGTAGTCTGTGGATAGTTTCTAAATGTGGGTGTCCATATCTATTTTGTTTTCCACAAGAGATGACCGTCTGTTTCGGCTGAACCTTTTGTAAAAATTCATTACTCGTGGAATTTTTTGACCCATGATGTGCTGCTTTTAATATATCTGCTCTTTCCAATTCTTCTGATAATAGTTCTTCTTCGCCTTCTTTTTCCACATCTCCCGTTAACAGCACCCGATATCCAAGTATTTTTCCCTGCATTACCAACGATGCCGCATTCTTTTCCATCTGACTGTTCTTTTGAGGATGCAACACTTTCAAACTTCCATCTTTTGTAGTGATCTGCCTTCCTCTTGAAAGATAAAAAATAGTTGTTCCTCGTTTCTTCGCTATACCTATGATCTTTTTCATTGTCTCATCTTTTGGAATCTCTGGAAGCCCAAGATACTTAATTTTCCCCATCTCAAGTAATTCCTTGATCCCAGAATAATGATCGATATCCATATGACTGATCACCGCAATCTGAATCTTCTGATACCCCAGATATTTCATATACGGAAGAATCCGATATCTTCCAACCTGATCTTCACTGCTGCTTCCACCATCAAATATGATCGCCCCAGACTTCGTATCTGCTACAAAACAATCTCCCTGCCCAACATCAAGAAATGCCAGACTCTTTCTTCTTGCCATTGGAATCCATATCAAAATGATCATGATAACATAAGCCAGACTGATCCTGATATGTCGATTTTGTCCATTTTTCTTCCATATCCACAATCCGGTCATAAAATAAAATAAGAGTACCCATAAAAATGGTACATGTCCGATCGTCAACATCCCATAAGACTGTCTGGAAATCCATAAAACCCCTTGGATCATCCATGAGATTGCTTCATGAAATACGGTATACGGCAAAAAAATCAAAAGAAAAGCTAAAGTAAAAGCACACGTTGCCAGTGGTACTGCTGCTACATTCGCAAGAAAAGAAAAAGCTGGAGCTTCATACTGAAAATATATGATCAATGGCAGCATCCCTATCTGGATAAAAATACAAAACGATAAAGATTCCTTCAACTTATAATATTTACCTTTCATCTTTGGTTTAACAAGTTGATAGATTGCGATCACAAAAACTGCTGTAAATGAATATAAAAACCCCGTATCATAGATTCTGTACGGACACATTATAAGTAAGACAATTCCTGCAAAAGCTCCTGCAGACATCATATCATAGTGTTCTCCTAATATCTCTGACAGGAAGTAAACACCCAACATCATCACTGCACGAAGTGACGATCCCGATCCACCTGTTAAAATACAATAAAACACTGCACCTATCATTCCTGCCAGTGAACCAACTACAAAATTTCCACACCACTTGCGAACCAATTTATATACCCTTCTTCCTGCCAACGATATATGAAGTCCTGATACTGCAAGTAAATGAATTAATCCACTTTCCTTAAAATCATCTTTAACCTCATCACTCAGTCCATTTTTATCACCTATTAACATCCCCTTTAAGAAATCACTTACTTCATTTTTGTATTGAATTTCTAACTGATGTTTCATGTACTCTCTACATTGCAAGATCTTTTCCTGAAAATATATATTTTGATGTCCTTCGATCTCAATATTTTTCGAATATACATGATAGTAAATTCCTTTACTGAAATAATAATGTCTGCTTGAAAATTGGCCAGGGTTAGCTGCATCTTCCCATTCTTCTAATTCTCCTTGAAACCGAAGAATATCTCCTGGAATGATCTTTTCATCCTCGGGTGTATATAAAAGGATCTTCCCCTCCAAATTTTTATTTTTTAAAAGTACTGCTAACTTTCCCTTCTTTGTTTTCGATACTTCTAAAACTCTTCCCATTGTATATTCTGTTGCCTTTTCCTTTACCTGGATCAGATCAAGTTTCATGGAAGTCTTAAAACCTAACGATAGTAAAATTCCTGCAAGTATTCCAACTACAACCCATCCATAACGCCTATCACTAAAAATCAAGGACGCCAACAGACAAATACCTGTCAATAGATAAAAAGCCGCTGTCATGGACATAATATTCCATACAACGGCTGTTCCGGATAACACTCCGGCAAATATAAGAACCATCGGTCTTTGTTTCATAAATTATTTCATTGGCAACTTACCAAATACAAAACTATCTCTTCCAAGAGCACCAATTGCTGTACCATCTGTATCAAGCATTGGCTCTCCAGAAATTGAAAATGATACATAATTGATATCTTTTAACTGAGTCAGTGTATATACAATACCAGCACGGCAGATCAAATCTCTATTCTCTGAAATTCGTTTATACCCTGTCGAAAAATCAATCTCAACGATATTTGTATTCACTGATACACCATTGATCATAATTCTCTTTGGAATCACTGAGCGTATCTTATCACTCTTTGGAGTCTGTTGAAGTTTCTTTAATAAAATCTTCACTTTCTGCTGCTGATTCCCTTCAAGCTTCACATTTTCTTTCTTCATGATCAATTTCGTAACATCATTATTAGTATAGTAAATTGCTGTTCCTTTTTGATTGCCTTGGTCATTGGTTTCTTTTTTTGACCGGCATCCTGCCACTAAAGTCATCAAAGCCAGACAAAGCAAAAAGATCATGCATAATTTTCTTTTCTTCATCTCTTCCTCCTAGCCTTTATACTTTAATGGAATTCTAAGTGTAAATGTTGTTCCTTCACCAACCTTACTGTATAACTTAATCTCTCCATTATGAAGAGAAACAACGCTCTTTGTGATCGCTAATCCAAGTCCTGTGCCTCCAGTATCTCTTGATCTTGCTTTATCCACGCGATAAAAACGATCAAATACCTGATCCTGGCAATCCTCAGGAATTCCAACACCAGAATCTGCAACTTTCACATAAAAATACTTATGATCTGCATTCAGTGTCACGCGGATCCACCCATCATCTTTGTTATACTTGATACCATTTTCAATCAGATTCGTAAGCCCTAAAGACAACTTCACTTCATCAATCTCTGCTGTTACTGGACGAAAACTTTCAAAGATCAATTCGATATTACGCTGCAGAGCCAATGGTTTTAAACGCTTCATGATAATCTCCAACAATTCATTGATACTTACTGTTGTGATCTGAAGCTGCGCTGCTTTCTTGTCTAGTTTCACCAGAGATAACAGATCTGAAATGATCACGTTCTCACGGTCGATCTCAGCAACGATATCCTGCATGAATTCTCGATATAATTCAGCCGGAACCTGATCTCCCTGCTGAATTAAAGAATCTGCAAGAACTTTCATCGATGTCATTGGTGTCTTTAACTCATGCGATACATTCGATACAAACTCCTGTCTTGAATCTTCCAACGTCTGCATTCTTCCAAGAATCTCATTAAAACGCTGCACAATACTGCGTACTTCTAGGAATCCTGTCTCTTCAATGGATTCATCTTCATGACCAGCCGCAATAAAATCAACATCTCTCTGAATCTTCTTTAAATCTCTCGTCAGCAGATAACTGATGATCATTGCCATTGATAATCCACAGATGATACATGCTACCAGCAGCATATTCCTGCGATGTTCCATCTCCGTAACTGCTCCCATCATATCCTCAGATGGCACAGTCGCCTGCACAGCTCCCAGGATATGATTCTGCTTTCCAGCTTTTGATACGATCGGAACCATCACTTCGATATACTTTCCACTCTCTGATACAATCCTTGTCTTCTTTCCATCCATAACATCCAATATATTATCATTTAAAAAGAATCTAGACTGAAAATCTGTATGAGTATCCTTGATGATCTTATAATTATTCTTAATTACGATGATCCGCCCATTCATACTTGCTGCAAGTTCATCAATCTGATTAGAAAGAGAGTTGGAGCCATCATCTAAATGAAAATCGACTCCAACTACCTGATCACCAAGCCAGCTACACTGACTGACCACACTATCCACTTTCTGGTCATATGTTTTCTGACGATATCCATCATTTAACAACTTACTAAATAAAACTGATATCAATGTCGTCAGAAGGAAAACTGACAAGAAAATAAAGAACTGCATACTATGTAAAAAGGCAAATCTGTTCTTCTTAGGACTGAAAATAGTAACCTACCCCCCACTTTGTATGTACATAGTCCGGTACTCCCGGATTCACTTCGATCTTCTCTCTCAATCTTCGGATATGCACGTCAACCGTTCTTGCATCCCCCGGATAATCATATCCCCATACTGTATTCAACAAATCCTCTCTGCTGTATACTTTGTTTGGATGAAATACCAGTAACTCTAACAAGTCAAATTCTTTCGCTGTCAGGTTCACTTCTTTGCCATGAATATGAACTCTGCGGCTTTCGCAGTCAATCTTTAAACCTCTGCATTCTACAACCTTTGCTGATTCTTCTTCTTTCACATCGTGATGTGCGCTTCGACGTAAGATTGCTTTGATCCTTGCCTTTACTTCCAGAATATTAAATGGCTTTGTGATATAATCATCTGCCCCATATTCAAGACCAAGAATCTTATCCATATCTTCTCCCTTAGCCGTCAACATAATGATCGGAACGCTAGAGAATTCACGAATCGCCTGACAAACCTCAAATCCAGTCAGTCCTGGAAGCATTACGTCAAGGAGAATAATATCATATTGATTCTCTTTGGCTTTCTCTAATGCTTCTTCTCCATCATAAGCACAATCTACTTGCATCTCATCTTGTTCCAGACTGAATTTGATGCCCTTCACGATTAGTTTTTCATCATCAACAACTAAGACCTTCCTCATTTTTTCACCTCTAAAATTATATTGTTATCTTGTCTTTGATCTTATGATATATCCCCTCTTTAATTCCCTGAATCTTCATAATATCTGAAATATCAGAAAAAGGGCCATGTTCCTCTCGATAAGAGATAATATCAGAAGCCTTCGCTTCCCCTATCCCTGAAAGCGTCATCAACTCCTTGACACCTGCAGTATTGATATTGATCTTTCCAGAGGAAGATTGCACTGCTTTGGAATCAGATCCTTCATTCTTCGCTGTCTGTTTCTTTGACGGAATCGTTATCTGCTGCCCGTCTTTCATCTTCTCTGCCTGATTAATACTCTCTGCTGAAGCCTTCTTAGTTAGTCCACCAGCTGCTTTCACAGCAGAAACAATACGTTCACCTTTCGAAAAACGATAAACTCCCGGATGTTTTACTTCTCCACATACATAGACATAAATAGTTTCCTTAGAAGAAGACTTCTCAGCCGTTGTCTTTGTCTCCTTCTTTGGTTCTATCGATACTTCCTTCCTGCGGCTGCATCCAATGGACATCATAAAAACCATCAGCAAAATGGTTATCACTTTAACTCTTCTAAACAACATAAACCTCCCGGTCTTATGCAAAGAGTCTGGAACATGTAAATCTAACTTCTATTTTAGCGAAAATTATAATACTTTACAAGAGATATTTATGATTTCCATTTAAATATTATCAATCCTGTGACAAACAAAACCACTCCTAAAAGCTTTACCCATACAAAAGCTGTTTTTTCCACACCAAACAGACCGAAAACCTCGATCAGATAGGAAACAACACTTTGTGATGCGACGATCAGCATTGCTGACTGTGCAGGTCCTAAACTTGCCACACTTTTGATCACTGTAAATGTGATTGCAGCTCCGATCACTCCTCCTAATAAAAGGTATCTGGGGCTGACCTTTAAAAGCATCGTAAAACTTTGGTCCCTCTCAGCGATCAACCAGATCAACAAACATGCAAGAAATCCTGTTGCCTGTACAAATGTACTCGTTGTCCATGTACTGCTTTGTTTAGTTACTTCTGTGTTAAATACACCTTGAATGCTCATTAAAGCTCCCGAAATCAATGCAATGATCAATCCAAACATATAAAAACCTCCATGAAAAACTATCTTTTTACGGATAGTTTTTCCATAGAGGTCTTTTTTATACATTCTATGCGATACAATCTTCTAAAATAGAAATCATCTCATCTACATGTTCTTTTTCAATCACAAGCGGCGGTACAAAACGAATGACATTATTTCCTGCAGAAATTATGATCAATCCTTTCTCCAGTGCTTTCTTAACGATATCCCCAACTGGATGATCTGCATTAAATTCAAGTCCTTGCATTAAAGCAATTCCGCGATGCCCTGTAATACAATCATGCTTTTCTTTTAACTCTTCTAACTTATCCCATAGATAAGTACCAATTTCTTTTGCATGTTCTGGAACCTGTAACTTCTCAAACTGGTCAAATACTGCATTGATCGCCGCTGCTGCAAATGGATTTCCACCATAAGTTGTTCCATGATCACCTGGTACTAAAGCCCCATCTGCCTTTTCACCTACAACAAACGCCCCAACAGGAACACCACATCCAAGCGCTTTTGCAAGTGTTAAGACATCCGGTTTTACTCCATAAAGATCATGTGCAAACAAAGATCCACAGCGCCCCATTCCACACTGAATCTCATCAAAGATCAGTAAGATATCTTTCTCATCACAGACTTTACGAAGTCCCTCTAAGAATTCTTTATCCGCTGGGAAAATTCCACCTTCACCCTGAACAACTTCACATATGATTCCACAAGTTTTATCTGTGATCTTTGATACAACATCTTCTAAGTTATTGAATTCTGCAAATACAGCACGAAATTCTTTTGGAACAAATCCATCCTGATAATGACTGTTACCAGTCACTGATAAAGCTCCTTGACTTCTTCCATGGAATGAATGATTCATTGCGATAAATTCATAATCCTTGGAATCATCTTTATTATATGCATATTTTCTTGCAACTTTTAACGCACCTTCGATTGCTTCTGTTCCACTGTTTGTAAAGAAGACTTTTTTAAGCCCTGAAGCATCGACGATCTTCTTTGCAGCTTCTACTGCTGGAATATTGTAATATAAGTTTGATGTATGGATCAATTTATCAATCTGGTCTTTTAATGCCTGATTGTATGCTTCATTTCCATATCCTAATGCAAATACAGCAATTCCTGCACCAAAATCCAGATATTTCTTCTGGTCAGCATCATATAAATAGACACCTTCCCCTTTTTCTAATACAACTGGAAAACGATTGTATGTCTTTAAGATATACTGTTCTCCCTGATCAATATATTCCTGCTGAGTTTTCATCTTAACATCCTTCCTCATCTTCTTCGTTGAATAATGGTTTATCAAATAATGGTTCTTTTAAGATAGCTGTTCCAATACCTTTTTCTGTGAAGAATTCCAGTAACAGACAATTTGTTAAACGTCCGTCTAAGATATGGACTCTGGATACTCCACCTTCGATCGCTTCAATACAGTTCTTAAGTTTTGGAAGCATTCCTCCTCCAACAACTCCGTTATCGATAAATTCTTTTGCCTGTTTAAGATCCATCTCAGAGATCAATGTTGATTTATCTTCTGGATCTACGAATACCCCTTCGATATCAGTTAAGAATACCAGTTTTTCTGCATTCAATGCTTCTGCAACTGCACATGCTGTGTCATCCGCATTAATATTATATGGTTCATAGTTATCTCCTAAGCCAATTGGAGAAATAACTGGTACAAAATCATCTTCAATCAATGCTTCAAGAAGTGTTGTATCGACACTCTTAACCTCACCGACATATCCAAGATCTTTTCCAGGCATTTCTTTTTTCTTTACACGGATCATTTCAGCATCTTTTCCAGAAAGACCTACGGCTTTAACCCCAACTTCTGCCATCATGGCCACCAGTTCCTGATTGACTTTAAATAATACCATTTCAGCAACTTCCATTGTCTCTTTATCTGTCACACGAAGTCCATGGTAAAATTCTGGTTCTTTTCCTGACATACGAACCCATTTACTGATCTCTTTTCCACCACCATGTACGATGATCGGTTTCATACCTACTAGTTTTAATAGTGCAACATCTCTGATCACGCTTTTTTGAAGATTCTTGTCTTTCATAGCGCTTCCACCGTATTTTACAACAACGTAACAGTTATTGAAACGACGGATATATGGTAATGCCTCTGTTAATACTTTTGCTTTTTGTTTTGACTGCTCGATCAATTCGTTAATTTCATTTCTCATCTGTTCCATTGATTCTTCCTTTCATAGTTGTCTGCTTTTATGCCTTTTATTTTATCGTCTATCTATAATAATCTTATTCTTATGATCGGTAATCTGCATTAATTGTTACATAATCGTGTGTCAGATCACATCCCCATGCAGTTGCTTCAAACACTCCATTATGAACATCAATATCTGCTGTCACTGCATCTGCAGATAATACTTTTGTTGCCTCATCTTCAGAATAGTCTGTTGCGATTCCGTCTTTTACGATCTCGATCACACCATCCGCACTTTTTAAACTAATATCAACCTTGACTGGATCAAAATCAACTCCAGCATAGCCAAGTGCACAAAGAATTCTTCCCCAGTTTGCATCTTTTCCGTAAATTGCTGCTTTTGTAAGACTTGATGTTACGACAGATTTGCTTAAGATCTTCGCATTTTCTTTGGAGTCTGCACCAGCTACATGAACTTCAAATAAACGTGTACATCCTTCTCCATCCCCTGCGATCTGTTTTGCAAGAGACTGGTTAACATATAATAATCCTTCTCTGAATGCTTCATAGTCTGCATCTTTTTCTGTAATTTTTTTATTTTCTGCCATTCCATTTGCAAATACAAAAACCGTATCATTTGTAGATGTATCTCCATCAACTGATACCATATTGAATGTATCTTCAATGAGTTCCCTCTGCAGTTCTAATAATAAAGCTTTATCGATTGCTGCATCTGTAGTGATAAATCCAAGCATTGTTCCCATGTTTGGGTGGATCATTCCAGAACCTTTGCACATACCTGCAATTGTAACTGTCTTTCCATCAATCTCTACTTCTACTGCCGCTTCTTTTGGTTTTGTATCGGTTGTAAGGATAGCCCAGGATGCATCTTCTTCACTTTGTCTGTCTGCTTTTAATTCTGGAACTAACTTCTTGATCCCTTCTTTGATCACATCCATTGGCAGCTGCTGTCCGATAACTCCTGTGGAACCTACGACAACTTCCTCTGGTTTAATATCTAACAATTTCGCTACTTCTTTTGCTTCTGTTACAACATTCTCATATCCTTGTGCACCCGTACATGCATTTGCAATTCCTGTATTAATTACCACTGCTCTGACTGCTTCTTGTTCTTCTACGATCTTCTTTCCCCATAAAACTGGAGCGGCTTTTACAATGTTCTTTGTAAATGTTCCTGCAATCTTTGCTGGCACTTCACTTACGATCATTGCCATGTCTTTGTTTGTCTTCCCTGGTTTCACTCCGGCACGAAGTCCTGCACATTTAAAACCTTTTGGAGCTGTTACTCCGGCATTGATGATCTTCATAATTCTAGTCCTTCCTTACCAAAGCCCTATGGGAACATTGGTACTAATTCTAATCCTTCAGTTTCTTTTAATCCAAACATAAGATTCATGTTCTGTACGGCCTGTCCAGCTGCACCTTTTACAAGGTTGTCCATGGCACCCATCATGATAATACGGTTTGTACGTTTATCGATCTTAAAGTTGACATCCACATAGTTACTTCCCTCTACCCATCTTGTCTCAGGGCAGACATCTTTATCTAACACTCTGACGAATTTTTCATTCTTATAATAAGAGTCGTAGATTGCTTTCACTTCTTCGTAACTTACATCTTTCTTAAGTGTTGCATATGCTGTCACTAAAATTCCACGGTTCATTGGAATTAAGTGTGGTGTGAAGTTTAATAATACTTCTTCTCCAGATGCATAGCTTAACTGATCTTCGATCTCTGGCGTATGTCTGTGAGTTGCAACTCCATATGCTTTGATATTTTCATTTACTTCACAATATAAGTTATTGACTTTCGCACCACGTCCAGCTCCGGATGTTCCTGATTTAGCATCGATGATCACACTGTTCATCTCAATGAGTCCTTCTTTCGCCATTGGATAAATGGATAATGTAGAACATGTTGGATAGCATCCTGGGTTAGCGATCAGTCGTGCTTTCTTGATATCTTCACGATTGATCTCGCAAAGTCCATAAACTGCCTCATCAATAAATTCTGGGCTCTGATGTTTGATCCCATACCATTCTTCATATCGATTTACATCTTTAATACGGAAGTCCGCACTTAGATCAATGATCTTAACTTTAGATAAGATTTCTTCTGATACTAAAGAACTACAAAGTCCCTGCGGTGTTGCTGTAAAAATCACATCCACTTTAGATGCAAGCTCATCCATGTTATCATCCAGACATTTGTCATCAACGATCTGGAACATATTTCTAAATACTTCATAATATTTCTGGTCTATATAACTTCTGGATCCATACCATACAACCTCTGCATTTTTATGCTGTGTAAGGATTCTTACAAGTTCTTGTCCTGCGTAACCTGTGGATCCAATGATTCCTGCTTTGATCATGTTAATCTCCTTGTCCTTCTCTTTATAATGTAGGTTATTTTTTTAATCATTGTTCATAAGTATACAACTGAATTTTAAAATATGCAATAGTTTTGTATAAATATGCAATTATTTTTCATTTTATTCATTTTTATATTATAAATATTCATTATTTTCGAAAATAATCCTTGCAAAAGATGTAAATATAACGTATATTAGTAAACAAGCAAATATTTATATGAACATACGGGATTTTCAATATCAGATCCTATATATAATAGGAAAACATCCCGTCAATATACACTTAGGAGGATTTATTTCATGAAAGAAAAAGTTGTTTTAGCATATTCCGGAGGTCTTGATACTACAGCTCTGATTCCTTGGCTTAAGGAAACATTTGACTATGAAGTTATCTGTTGCTGTGTTAACTGTGGACAGGGTAACGAATTAGATGGACTTGATGAAAGAGCAAAATTATCCGGAGCATCTAAATTATATATCGAAGATATCGTTGATGATTTCTGCGATAACTATATCATGCCATGCGTACAGGCTGGTGCTGTATACGAACATCAGTATCTTCTTGGAACATCTATGGCTCGTCCAGCAATCGCTAAGAAATTAGTTGAAATCGCCAGAAAAGAAAATGCTGTTGCGATCTGCCACGGTGCTACAGGAAAAGGAAATGACCAGATCCGTTTTGAACTTGGTATCAAAGCATTAGCTCCAGACATCAAGATCATTGCTCCATGGCGTATGACAGATGTATGGACAATGCAGTCTCGTGAAGATGAGATCGAATTCTGTGAAGCACACGGAATCCACCTTCCATTTGACGCAAGCCACAGCTACAGCCGTGACCGTAACTTATGGCATATCAGTCACGAAGGTCTTGAATTAGAAGATCCTTCTTTAGCACCAAACTACGACAACATGCTTGTTTTAGGAGTAGCTCCAGAAAACGCTCCAGATAAAGATACAGAAGTTACTATGACATTTGAAGCTGGTGTTCCTAAAACATTAAACGGAAAAGAAATGAAAGTTTCTGAGATCATCACTGAATTAAACCGTCTTGGTGGTGAAAATGGTATCGGTATCGTTGATATCGTTGAGAACCGTGTTGTAGGAATGAAATCCCGTGGTGTATATGAAACTCCAGGTGGAACAATCTTAATGGCAGCTCACGATCAGTTAGAAGAATTAATCCTTGACCGTGAAACAATGGAAGCTAAGAAGAAACTTGGAAGCCAGATGGCTCAGGTTGTATACGAAGGAAAATGGTTCACACCACTTCGTGAAGCAATCCAGGCATTCGTTACATCTACTCAGCAGTATGTAACAGGTGAAGTTAAATTCAAACTTTACAAAGGTAATATCATCAAGGCTGGAACTACTTCTCCATACAGCTTATACAACGAATCTTTAGCATCTTTCACAACTGGTGATATGTATGATCATCATGATGCGGATGGATTTATTACATTATTTGGACTTCCTTTAAAAGTTCGTGCTATGAAGATGCAGGAAGCTGAGAAGAATAACAATAAATAAATTCTGATTGTAATGATGTTACATGTATAAGTCAGAAAGAAGATAAGAAGAAATATTTATAAGAAAAAAGGGTGACACTCCGCATTTTTGAAAGCGTTTTTTACAAATCGCCGATCCGCGCCTGTTCCTTTGATAACTCCCTGGCTGCGAGCCAAAATGCCCGCAGCTACGGTCAGACAATCAACCACAGGGCG
>OFSC01000096.1_pt1 | contig 70989 bp, 77 predicted proteins | sample 1543201 | NCBI WGS metagenome assembly OFSC01 (sample SAMN04209228, study PRJEB22552) | human gut metagenome | biome: gut; material: feces | host: Homo sapiens | place: USA: Oklahoma
ATAGAGTTAAATATCGAAAACATTTCAATCAGTTCACCATGTCGTTATTGTTATACTGTGTTATGAAATTTTCTTTCCCTTATTTTTTCCCATATTAAGGTTCATGAAAACCAATGTGAGAATATAACACAAGGGAAAGAGTAAGGGAAAGCTCACTTGCTACAAACTTAGTATTTTCAAGGGTTTGCGAAGAATTTGATAATTAAATATAACAGTTATTAAATTTCCTAAAATATGTGAAATATCAACTGGAATTTATTGATCATTTTAACATCGGAAAATCATTTTAGTTTTACATAGATATCTTCATTGTAACAGTCCATAATCGGCAAGACACCGCCTCAATCCACCCATCACATCACTAAATACGATGCCGTACTGTGCAGCTTTGCTGCAGTCCATCCAGAGATTGTGCACCAGAGAACCTTCTTGTACCTGCTGCCTGCTTCCTGTGATCTGCAAAAATTCCTTCGTAATCTCATACATGGACTGTGTTGTCTCACTTCCAAAATTGTAAACTCCCCCCGGAAGCTGCAATATAACATCCTGCTTACCTGGTTGATTTTCTGCAAGAACCGCCTCGCCTGACAGCTTCCCGCTTTGCTGCAGTCCATTCTCCGGTAATTTTACAATCCGCTCCAGATTTTCACATACCTCACGCAGATAAGTGATCCCACGATACTGACGTCCAAAAGTAAGCGTCTCTTTTGCATTGAGAACATTCAATAGATAATTGCCCTTCGGTGAAATGTAGTCATACATCCATTCTGCCCGCAGCAGCACAGAATCCGGCTGTCTGTCCAACACCCGCTGTTCCATTTCCAGTTTATGCGCTCCATAGATATTCGCAGGTTTTGCCTCATCCTCCCGATATGGTCCGTCGCTCTCGCAGCCACGGTACACCTGATCTGAACTGAAACAGATCAGTTTTTTTCCGTCTGATGCTTTCGCCAGATAAACCGGAAGAAGTACATTTGCATAATAGGACTCTTCCGGATTTTTCTCACAGATCCCCACATCCGAAATTGCAGCTGTGTGGATGATCACATCTGCTTCGCTCTCCTCCACGATCTGCCTGATCTGTTTTTCGTTCATTCCCTGAATGGACGGCGCGGCAATTGCTCCTTCTAACTCTTTCATCAGGCGTGTGCCCACAAAGCCGTGTGCTCCGGTAATCAATATTTCCATTTTGTTTTCCTCCTCATTCTTTTTAATGCATCTTCAACCCAAAGTCTTGATTTTCCTCCTCACAAAATATTCCAGATAATATGCCTCTTCAAATTATTTATTTCAGGGAGATTTATGAAAAAAAGTTTTGCATCACCAATGATGGTGTATCAGATTTTATCGGCACTATGCATACCATCTTTCTAGCAGATTTCCAGATAACTTCCCAGTTTCTCAAACTCTTCCGGATTAATGCAGTTCAGTATTTCCACATCTGCAATCTTTTCCCTGCACTCCTCATAATCCATCCAGCAGACTTCTGCGACTTCCGACTCTTGCAGTTTCAGTTTACCAATATCCACCGGCTGTCTGTATACAAAATCATTACTGAGCTCATTATCCCGGAATATTTTTCCAGAAAAAGTTGTCTCAAACTTCACGAGTGTTGTTCCGAATAGTTCCAGCTGCTCCGGCTGTGCAGACAATCCCAGTTCCTCCTCAAACTCCCGCAGTGCACTCTCCATGACCCCATCTCCGGCACTGATATGCCCGGCAGAAGATATATCATAGCAGCCGGGGTACGAATCCTTGTTATCGCTCCGCTTCTGAAGCAGTACATCATATCCGCTCTTATCATTTTCCCGCACGATCCAGATATGAACAGTTCCGTGCAGTGCGCCTTCACGATGTGCCACACCGCGTTCTTTTACTACGCCTGTTTTACTTCCATCCTCATTTAAAATATCGAAAAGCTCCAACTCTTTTGCATCCAGAACTGCCTGCTCCAGAATATCCTGCTTATTGTATACAAGCTTTAAAGAAAAGAACTCCTTCTGCTCCTCTAACAGACGGAAGAAAATCCGGTCGCCTTCCCAGAGATTCAATTCCGAAATCCGGTCTTTTTCTACCCATTCCAGCACACCTTCGTTGCAGTCGATTGGTTTTCCCTCGAATCCATCTGCTGTAAAAAGTGACATGTATTCTACGGTATCTTCCCCCAGAACAAAAGTTATAATACCACGATATTGCCATGAAGTCAGGGTATAACCGGTTTCCTCCCAGACTTCCCTTAACATGCATTCTTCCGGGCTTTCTCCCCACTCAAATTTTCCTCCGACACCGATCCATTTATCATGATTAATGTCATTTTCCTTTTTGATCCGGTGAAGCATCAGATATTTGTTATCTTTTTCGATATAACATAAGGTTGTTAATTTGTTCATCTGTGAAAATACCCCTGTCTCTTTTCATTTAATTTTAGCTTATCACTAAACCAGGGGATATTGCAACCTATACGCTGTGAGCACTGCTCATTGCTTACGCATAGTATTTTGCCTGTGCGCTCCAGAGTTCATAGTATTTGCAGTTCGTCTGTTCCACGAGTTCCTCGTGTGTGCCCTGCTGCACGATCCTGCCCCGGTCAAAGACAACAATCTCATCGCAGAACCGGCAGGAAGAAAGCCTGTGGCTTATGTAAACCGCTGTCCGGTCTCCTACGATCTCATTGAAACTGCTGTACACCTCTGCTTCCGCGATCGGGTCTAAGGCGGCAGTCGGTTCATCTAAGATCAGGAATGCCGCGTTCTGGTACAGTGCCCTTGCAAGTGCGATCTTCTGTTCCTCGCCACCGGAGATGTTCACTCCGTCAGCATCACAATCCTTGTAAAGCCAGGTGTCCAACCCCTTTTTCATCCGGTCGGAATGTACATCAAAGCCAGCAAGCTTCAAGCATTCCTGCACCTTGTCTGCATCATACTCTGTAGATGCCGCCACATTCTGACCTAGTGGAAGGGCAAATAGTTTAAAATCCTGAAAGACAACCGAGAATACAGACATATATTCCTTATACTTGTATTTCTTAATGTTGATTCCATTTAACAGGATCTCGCCTTCTGTCGGATCGTAAAGACGGCACAAAAGCTTGATAAACGTTGATTTTCCAGAACCGTTCTCCCCAACGATTGCTAATTTTTCCCCGATACGGAATTTCAGATTGACATGGTCTAACACTTTTCTGTCTGTGCCTGGATAGCAGAAGCTGACATCCTTAAATTCCACTTCGTACTGACAGTCATTTCTTTTTTCCACGGTAAGGCTTCCCTGATACATATCATTCGGTGTATCCAGAAAATCAAAGGTTTTCTTTAAAAATTCCCGGTTTGTATTCACTTCACCAATTGCACCCAAAAATTCCTCCAGATTATGGCTTAAAGCCGTCACCGCACCGATATACTGTGTCACAGCACCGATTCCAAATGCACCTCCGTATGCCTTCAGACAGACAAGCAGATACACCAGACCACTGCAGAGCCGTTCTGTCATATTTGCAGCCGCTGCCAGAACTCCTACTTTTCCTTTTTCCAGACGATCCATCTCGGTTCCGATTCCCCAGACTTTATTTTTCTCATAAAGTCCCATAGCAGCCGGGATCTGCTCATAAACACGGATATCCTGCTCCCGTTCCCGTTCTCCTGCCATACCTGCCATGAAACTCCAGACACGATTTCCAAAAGTTGCACGCTCCGAAAGCTCTGCAATCATGTTCTGTGCCCGTTCCACAATTCTCGATGCCAAAGTCGTAAATCCCAGTATTCCAGCAAGAAACACAATCGCAAAAAGAGGGCTGTTCATCCACAGAAACGCGCTTTTCACCGCTTTTGCCTGAAAAAAACTCACAGTGAGCATCAATGCTCCGGCAATACCGGCAATTGCCTGCAGCATCCTTTCCAGAGTAAAGACAACCATACACAGCCCAAATCTGCTCCACCGGTTAATTTGTTCAATCTGTAATACTTTATCCTGAATGACGGCATCATCCACTTTTTCAAAATCCAGTGACAACATTTTTTCACTCAAAATGTATCTTAATTTTTCTAACATGCGGTTCCGTTCTACTGTGTAACGGTTCTTAAAATAATGGTAAATCAGTCCCAACAAGCTCTCGATTCCGAGTAAGAGCAGTACCAGATTGCGTAGAACAACCGGATTTTTCGCTCCTGCCAGTTCCGTAATGATCTGTGCCGAAAAATAGATCCCGGCATAAGGAAGCACTGCACCGGTAATCACGTAGAAAATCAGCTCCACTAACATTCCCGGCGACTCTCTCCACCAGATTCCGATTGCCCTTTTATTCATCCCAATTGTCTCACGCATCGAATGCAGCATCTTCCATTCCTCCTTCCGTGTAATACCTGCTCTGCACCTCATACAGATGTGCATATTCTTTTCCTGCTTCCATGAGTTCCTCATGCGTTCCCATCTCCGCAATCCCACCTGCTCCGATTAAAATAATGCGGTCACAGAATCTTGTGGACGCAAGACGGTGCGACACATAAATAGAAGTGGAACCCTTTGTCAATTCATGATATCTCTCGTAGAGATCGCTCTCTGCGATCGGATCTAATGCCGCCGTCGGCTCATCCAGCACGATCACCGGAGCATTTCGGTAGAGTGCCCTTGCAAGCATGAGTCTCTGTGTCTCGCCTCCGGAAAGCTCGTATGCATCCAGATGAACCTTCCGCCCCAGTTTTGTCTCATATTTCTCTGACAGTCTTTCAATGTTTTCTTCCAGACCTGCATCCTTTACTGCCGCCTTCACGCGAGAAAAATCAATCTCATCCACGCACTGTGCCACATTTTCTGCGATTGTTCCTGGCAGAATGGAAAAATCCTGAAAGACTGCGGAAAATAGTCTGTAATACTCTTTTCGGTTATATTTTCGGATATCCTCGCCATTTAAGAGCACACACCCATCTGTCGGGTCAAAAAATCCACACAAAAGCTTCACCAGTGTTGATTTTCCAGCTCCATTTCTTCCCACAACCGCGAGCTTTTCCCCATTTTGTATCGTAAGATTTAAGTTGTGTAACGTATCCTCTGATGCCCCAGGATACCGGAAACTCACATTTTCCAATCGAAGCTCATACTGTCCTGCTGCATTCTTTGGAAGCGGCTCCCCATCTTCAAACCGGTACGGCTCCTCGTAGGAGATCAGTTCCATCACGTCAGAAATCCCAACACCTGACTGCCTGATCTGTGCCACATTTTCCATGATTCCCTGCACCCAGCTTGTAAAACCGCTCACCGCGGAAAAATATAAGATAAACTGTGGGGCATCCATATTTCCTGCAAGCACCTGTCCGATCAGATAGGCATACGCAACTCCATTCCTGATCAGTGCAGAAAAAATGTTCACACAATCTGCCATAAAATGATGGTTTCCCAATGCCCTTTCAAAATGCATGAATATCTCATAATTCTGCTTCATCGTTTTTAACAGCCATTCCTTCATATGAAGAATCCGGATATCTTTTGCAGAGACCGGACTCCACGCCTCACCTCTCAGATACCACATGCATTGCCGCGCATGGTCATTTTCTGCCCTGTTGTTCTGCAGCCATACCACAGACCTCTGTGCCGCCAGATAACTGACAACTGCTGCAAGGATTGTGACTGCCAGAATAAGCACATTCATCCTTTTCATGACAAACAGGTACGCAAGGAATCCCAAAATACAGAACACAAGCTGATTTAACTGTATCCATATAATCTCCGTTGCACTGCTGTTGCTGCTGGTTGCCTGGTTCGTGCGCTCTTTCTTTTCCTGAAAATCTTTTTTTCCAAGGTTACAGTAAGATGTTGCGCCAATTTTTTCCGTGATTGCTTTGCAAAGTGACATGCGGATTTCTATCTTTCCCTGATAGGTTGCATTGTTTATGTATTCTTTCAGTCCGGTAAGCAACAGGATTCCACTTGAAAAGAACAGGATAGTTGTCACTAACTCTTTCAATGCGATCTGCTCCTCAATATCGCGCAGTAATACCGGTGTCACGTATAATTCGAGCAGCTGTAATATAAGTGCCAAAATTGCGTCTACAACCAGCCATACCAGCACAGCCGGAGCTTCTTTTACCGCCTGCCGGATCATGAACCTGATCGTTTGGATGACGCCGTATTCTGATTTGTGGTTATTCATTGTGGTTCCTCCGTGAATGTGAAATTTCTAACAGTCTTTACTATAGTACAAAGAAAAAAAGATGCATGTTTCAGGGACGAACTGCATCTTTTCTGGGACGAATTGTATTATTCCTGTGGCAGCAAAATCTCCGTTGTGAAAGCTCCGTCTTCGCTGTTGCGGCTTAGATAGCCGCCATAGCGTTCCACAATATCATCGATACGGACAAGTCCGAATCCATGTCCCTGTCCTTTTGTGGTGTGGAATCTGCCACTGATTTTTTTCTGTTTTTTCGTTGCGGTAAAGTTGGTGAAAGACATGTAGAGCTGGGTATTTTTCATGTCCATGTAGATGCGGATCATGCGCTTCTCTTCCGGCAATTGCAGGCTCGCCTCAATCGCATTGTCGAAGAGGTTTCCAATGATAATGCAGAGATCCATCTCCGATGTTTTTAATGCGACCGGTACATGGGCATCCGCCACGACCGGAATATGTTTTGACTTTGCCAACGAGATCTTACTGTTTAAGATGGCATCGGTCATTTTGTTCCCAGTCTTGATCACGGTATCCACGGTGGACAGATCCTCGTCTAACTCATCAAGGTATTTGCTGATCTGTGCCAAGTCACCGTCTTTCGCATAGCTTTTGAGTACCTGGATATGGTTTCTATAATCATGCCGCCAGCCACGGATCTGACGGTACATGTTCTCCACCTCCTGATAGTGAGTCTGAACTAACTCGCTCTGGTAGGCGGCTAATTGTCTGTTAATGTATTTGGATAGCAGGGACATTGTTTTTTATCTCCTCGGGCAGTTGTTCTTTTATTTCAATTTTTCACGTATCTTAAAAATATTTTATAAACGCCTCATTCAGCTTCTTATAGCTTCCTCTTGGAACCGGAAGTTTCTCCCCGGTGTTCAAAATCAGCTCCGTCTTGCCAATACGTCTCACATAATTGAGATTCACCAGATATGACCGCCCCACGCGGACAAATGCTTCATCCAGTTTTGCTTCCAGTTCTGATAAGGTGCCACGCATCTCGTAATCGTTATCTGCATGAATGATATTATAATTCCGGTTTGATTCGATAAAGCGGATCTCCTTGAGTGGAAGCCTAAGGACTTCTCCGCCACTTTCGACGAGAAGCACGGCATCCGCTGTCTTCAAACGCTCTACCGCCCGATCTAAAACACTGTCTATTTTCTCCTGCGACACGGGTTTTAACAGATAGTGAAGTGCCTCCACATCGTAACCTTCCTGAATGTACTCCATGTACCCAGTCACAAAGATGATCTGCATCTGGCGGTTGTGTTTGCGGATTTCCCTTGCAAGTGCGATACCGTCCATTTTCTCCATCTCGATATCAAGAAACAAAATCTGCGTCCTGTCATATGCCTGTTCAAATAAAAACTGTTCGCTGCTTGCATATTCCTGAATTTTTGTATGATGAAAAGTCTGGCGAAGCCATCCCTCCACCAGACTTTTGATATACGCTCTCTGTTTTTCCTCGTCGTCACAAATTGCTATTTGATATGTCATATTAGCAGATTTCCACAAGTTCAATCTTGAAATTCAATTCTTTTCCTGCCATCTCATGGTTTGCATCAAACGTAATAATTCCGGCTTCCTTTGCCACAACCGTAACCGGGAATGGCTGTCCCATCTCATTCTGAAGGTAAACCTGCTGTCCTTCTTCCAGTTCTTCTGCACCCGGCAGCTGGCTGATCTCCACATGAAAGATTGCATTTGGATCAGGCAGACCGTATGCTTCTTCCGGAATCAGGTGGATGTCTTTGATCTGTCCGATCTCCATATCTGCCACTGCACGGTCGAATCCTTTTATCATCATACCGGCTCCGCACACGAACTCTAATGGCTCACCGCGGTCATAAGATGAGTCGAATTTTGTTCCATCGTTAAAGGTTCCTGTATAGTGGACTTTTAATGTCTTTCCTACATTTGCTCCCTCGATCTTGCTGCGTTCTCCACAGCCGCATCCACAGCCTTCTCCGCTCTCTGTTCCTTCATGGGAACCGCATCCGCAACTGTGATTTTCCTCTGCATCATGATGTCCGCATCCATGTCCCTCTTCATGATCTCCACAGGTATGTCCCTCCCCATGGTGGTCACAGGTCTGTCCTGCATCTATAAGTTTTCCATTTAAGTAATCTTCGACTGCTTTGTCAGTATCTCCGGATGCACCTGAGCAAACTTCAATCCCCGCCTCTGTAAGGGCATTGATCGCACCGCCACCGATTCCTCCGCAAATCAACGCCTTCACGTTCCTGTCGGCAAGTACTCCGGCAAGTGCGCCATGTCCTACTCCGTTAGAACTGATCACCTCACTAGAGATCACTTTATTATCCTCTATTTCATACACTTTAAAATTCTCTGTTCTTCCAAAATGCTGAAAAACCTCTCCGTTATCATAAGTTACTGCAATTTTCATACTTTCTTTTCCCTTCTCTTTCTTAATTATAAATAACTGACAAGCCACTCTTTTTATTATAACGGATGCATCTGCTTCTGGCAACCTGCCAGCCTCACGCTTCCTGTCGGCGCTAAAATATCATTACTGTGGATCCATAGCTCGTTCCAATCATAAATTATCCTGCTTCAAAAAGTATTTTTTAATAGCCTGCTCCTTTAACTCTTCCCCGATCACAATGATCACTTCCTGCCCCTTCTCGATCGGGTTCATGGTAATTCCATTATGCGTTGCATTCAGCTGTATCCAGCTTCCATCCTCCTTCTGCAAAAAACCTTTTACACGGAATACCTCGCCGCATTCCCTGTCATTCATCAGTTTTCCCACAGTAGTCTTTAACTGTTCCTCCGTCATTTTCACATTCATAAAATAGACAGATTCAAACCCTTTTTTCTCTTCCATATCCAGTTTGCGGTAGCTCTCCATCTGATAGCCGCAGCTAATCAGCCGGTTGAAATCTTCTTCATTCAGATCCAGTGTGCTTTTGCGCAGCACCTCTTTGTCCACCCTGCGCGGACACTTTATCTGTTCCAATGCACGGTTTAGGTGTGCGACCGTGGTGTCTGCCTGCTCCGCTGACACTTCATCCGCATGACTTAAGATAATCTCTCCTGCATTCGCCACCTCCGAAGCCAGAATATATTCTGCCTCCTCAGATAAATGCTCTTCCAGATTTGCATCCACAATCGCAATCACATTTCCCACCTCATACCAGCGGTCTAACGGTTCTTCCCTCAGCGCATCAAAAAATTCGTCCACATCAAAAATACCGGATGGCTCTACTATGACACGGTCATAGCCACACATTCCCATTGCAATCAGTTTTGTCTTAAAACGTCTTCTGTGACAGTCCGCGTCACAGCCACCGGAAACCATTTCCAACTCGCAGTTGTCTCCCATCAGATCCTGTAACAGCATCATATCAACATTCACGGCTCCAAAATCGTTCTCAAGGATTCCGATGTTCTGTCCTTTGGCAATGAGATATTCTGCATATTTTTTCAAAAAGGTTGTTTTTCCAGCTCCTAAGAAGCCTGTGATTAAGTCTATTTTTACCATCGCTACCGCCTCTCTACTACCCATCAGGCTATTTTCTTTCAAGAATTGCATTAAATACAGAATACACTATATAGTGGGACAGATTTTATTCCCTGCACCATACCGAAATTTCTTGCTGAAATTCTGATTGCGTATGCAGGCGCATATTTTTCCATGTAAACCATCATACTTTTTGCTTTTACATGATTTCCTGCTTTACATTCCACCGGAATTACATGATTTTCTTTTTGTATCAGAAAATTTGTTTTCCCTTTGCCCACAACACCTCTTCCAAATCCATTGGATACATTGTCAACATTTGTACTTTTCCTACTGGGAATGAGTATTTTTCACGATTTACAGCTACTCCTAATAAACTTCCAGCTGCCATTACATGATACTCTGGTGCCTCTTCCGCAAAATATTTAAAAGATGTCAATGCCCTCTCACACATCTGTATTTCATCAAAAATGATAAGAGTTTCTTCCGGCACAATTTTTACTTGATAATATTTTTCCAACCTGTCTTGCCCCATAGATCAAAAGTGGCATGCGCCCCTTTGTCTGCTTTTTCCATTCACATAATTTATCCGTTATTTTTCATTTCATATATGCATCGCCCTTGCATTCGTGTGTTTTAGTATATTATATTACACTTTTCATATGAATAAATGTATTTTTTTACATTTAATACCGGTTGTGCACCTTCTCCGCAAAACATAAAACATCCTTAATCTCAACTTTCGTTCCATCATCCAGCACTGTGGTTCCACTCATCCGTCCAAACACCTGATGCTGGTCAGATACGATCAGTTTATAATCCAGACATGCGGATCTGTCCAGAAGCGGCATAAAATCCATCTCAAATCTTCCGTCACTGGAAGTGAATTTCCACGGCTTGCAATAATCATCCTCCGGGATCACAAAGGTCACATCATCGATTTTGTGTGCCACGCCGTCATAGAAGATCACGTTTTCCGAAGCTGCTTTCGTATTTCCGAATCCATAGCCGATATTAAACCCAAATGCATGTCCATCTACATCGCAGTTCCCGGAACCCCAGTACCAAGTGTTATCATATGTCCACACACCTCGTCCCCAGTCGAGCGTTCCGAAATGTTTTTCCGGGTGAAATTCGTACCGCTTTCCATTATATTCTGCAAAACCTTCCGCGCGCATACAATTGATTTTCTGGTTATAATAGAATCTTCCTTTTTTTCTTTTCCGCTCTCCGTGTATTGAAAACTTACCGTATCATTCCCTGTCTGTGTTCCCACACAGCGAAATACATCTTCCACTACTGGTGACGCACCGTCTGTTCCGATCCGATAGAATACGACATCATATTCCGCCGCACTGACACTGGATGTAACCTCGATAAGACCACCGCTACAAAGATCAAAGTTAGTACGGTATCCAAATTCATAATTATCAAATACATGCACTATATTTCCATCCCTGTCTTTAGCTTGCAAATCCATATAAAAATGGTTCTGCACCATATCCCGGTATTCATCTATCACCTGCTCATAGGACGCAGCCGCTCCGGCAACACTGTCCGCCTGATTTTCTGCTGTTTCATCCCCGTCTGTACTACTGTCTGTTACCGTCGCTGTCGGGTCATACTCCTCAAACTGCAGATCCAGGATCTGATAATTTTCTTCGCTGTCATAGTTAAAATATACATCCAGATAGCCGAAAAAATCGTGCTTTTCTGCTAATCCCTGAATCCCATAAGTGGCAACAAGACAGTTTTTCACTTCATTATCATAAAGTGCTGGTTTAATATCCCACATTCCCCATGCTGCTCTTTTCGCCCAATTTTTCAATATAATCTTACTCCCTAAAACCAATCTGTTTTCTATTTCCAGTCTATTATGAATCCATCTTTTGGTCAAGAAAGGCGTGCCACACCATCGCAAAATAAATCTGCCATGTTGTAACACGCCCACTTCTTATTCTCTGCCTTTTTATTATTTTCTACACCTGAATCCGGTCTGCAATTTCATTTCCCATTGCAAATCTCGATCCTTTTACCCCAACAATCAATGCGTCCTTCAGCTTTCGGATAATCTGTATATTATCTCCCTCTTCCACATGATGTTCGCGCAGGAAATCCATGACTTCCGGCACACCAAACATCCACTGGATCGTATAGCTTCTTCCGATTGCAGCCTTTGATAATTTCTGCATAAAAATGCCCCCTTTTCTTTCATTGTAAGAACAGTATGCCCTGTTAGTCAATGGAAATGTAAGGTTAGGAAAAACTTTTTTTGCAGGTATTTTTTCTCTGAAATTCAAGGTTTTGTTGCTGCTATCCACATGACAATCTGTTTGTTTTGAATAACTTTCGGTTAATAAGTATTCATCTGCGCCGCAAAAATCCTGCTGCACAGCTCATTATATGTTTCTTCGGAAACTTCGTCGCTATTGATCACGTATATTGAACCTTTTTCCGGATCATTTTCATCTCTGTATTCTTCCGAAAAATCCATCTCATTCACTTTGCTGTCAGCCCCATCATATCTTTCCATATGATAAACCTTGTAACCACTGTTCATCTCATTGCTGTACAAGATCCATACATATCCCTGATAATAGGTATAAGACAGACTTTCAGCTGTCCCATCTCCTGCAGCAAATTCATACACTTCACCATCTCTGGCATCCAAATATTTTCCGCCATAAGGTCCACAAAGTATCAGTTCCTCTTCTCCATCATTATCAAGATCTTCCCGATCTCCAATGGAATAAGCATCCCACTCTTCGCTATCCATATCTAATTCTGTAATATAAAAAGTTTTCGCTGTGTCATACAGACAATGCGCACTGACTTCTCCATTTACAAATCTGTCCAGCAGTTCATCTGCTGACATCTGCACAAAACCTTCATTTGAATCCCCACTTGTCTCCTCTGTAGAAAACGTAATATCTCCTTCTAACGTGTCATTTTCGACCAGATTACTGTCTTTTATCTCCGATACAGATTTACCACACCCTGAAATTATAGCAAAACCCACAAAAAAAATGACTGATAATTTTTTTCTATTCATGTTGCCGCCTGTCTCTGTTGTTTTCTGTAAAATTCTAAATTAATATCATTTTCTGCTTTTTCATTACAGCGCAAACATTTCCTGACAGATGTTCTTTCCACTCTCTGTCTTAAAAATATTATGATATGCCTGCAAAGCTGCTTCTTTCGCCAGTCTATCCTCCAGAATATTTACCAGAAAATCAGCCTCCACAAGAATCTGATAATCGATACCATCGATTGCATCATAAGTATGATGATGTGCGATCAGGTATTTCACACGCTCGATCACGTTTTCCTCAAACTGCAGCTCTTTTAACAATTTTTCTGCAATCGCAGGTCCTTCCTTTTCCTGAAGCTTTCCGTTTGAACTTCCGTATTTTTCCTCACACAGATGGATGCCAATATCATGCGTCAACGCAGCCGCTTCCAGAATAAATAAAGTGCTTGCATCTACGTGCTCCATCTCCGCGATCAGCTTCGCATAGCTGTGCACCTTGCAGAAATGCTGGATTCGCATTGGATCTCCACTGTATAAACGAATCATTTCATAATGTAATCTGTTGATCATATCGTTCTCTTCCTTTGCTTCTTCCCAATCTTAAATAGCAAGCAGATTCTTAATCGCTTCCATATATATAAGAACCGCCTCTTCCATCTCAGAAACAAGAATAAATTCATCGGCGCTGTGAATATGATAATCCATTCCCAGTTTTTCCGGTCCAAATGCAATGATATTCTTCAATGATTTTGCATAAGTACCGCCACCGATTACCATTGGTTCATGTTCTGTATCACCTGTCACATCTACATATGCTTTGTACAGCGCATTTACAAGTGGAGATTCTCTTGGGAAAAATAATGGATCACCAATTTCTCCAATCTCAATCCGTCCATTTTCATCCTCTAACCTTGCCTCACACATTGTACGGACATCTGCTGCTTTCAATGTCACCGGCACACGGATATCGATCGTGCATGAAATGATACCATCTTCCGTTTTGACAATTCCGTTGCATAAAGTCAGGGCACCATACTCATCTTCAAATTTCAGTCCTACACCAGCGCCATCACAGGACGTTCCGATATGTTCATTATAAAATTTTACAAAATCATCTTCAAATCCGGCTTTTTCCATGCACTCAAATGTCACACCGGCCGCATTGACACCAAGTTCCGGCATACTTGCATGTGCAGGTACACCTTTTGCAAAAATAGTAATCTGCCCATTTTCCTCTGTCACACGATACTGCTGAAGCTTTGTCTCTGCAAGAGAAGCCTCTAATTTTTCTTTCAGTCCCGCCTCTGTTGGAATCACAGTTGTACAGGTATCACATACAGCATTTGACACAAATCCACCGTTCATGGAAATGATTTTTGTATTTTTCGAGTAAGCTGTCATAGACATATGCCCTTTTTCGCCGTGTATACATGGAAAATTGGCATCCGGTGTAAATCCACAGGATAACTCTTCTGCGACCTCGTTGTAATGCTCCATACATTTTGAGCCGGTCTCCTCGTTGCATCCCATGATGAGGCGGACTCTTTTATTCAGTTTTACACCCGAATCCCGGAGAAGTTTCATCGCATAGAGTGCCTCTAAAACAGGTCCCTTATCGTCCGTTGTTCCACGTCCATATACATGATCTCCATCTCTGGTCAGCTTAAATGGATCATAAGTCCAGTCACCGCCTACCGGCACGATATCTAAATGTCCTGCAATACCAACTATCTCTTCCCCTTCGCCCATCTCTGCATAACCACAATAATGATCCAGATTCTCGGTCTTAAATCCTAATTCTTCTGCAATTTTTAATCCTTCCTCCAGTGCCTTTGCCGGACCTGCACCAAAAGGCTTTCCCTCTTCTGGTGTACCGAGCTGGGAATCAATTGCAACTAATCTTCCTAAATTTGCTATCATTTCCTCTGACAATGCGTGGATTTGTTCTTTCATGTTCATAATTCTTTGTTCCTTTCCTATATGTCATAATTTGTTTCAAACGTCTCTTATATACCTAAATATGCGTTCACTTTCTCCGGTGTATCCAGCCGCAAAGCCATGATGGTTCCATAAATCATATAATCGACCACATCTTTTGTGATCTCCTCCTCAAACCTCGCCTTCATTTGATCCGGATATTGATGCACCAGAAAATGTACACGGTAATTATCATCTTTTCTGGAAATAAATGCACTGATATACAATCCATTTATAGCTGCGGTCAGAACCTCATCATCTGTAATTTTTATATCCAAATGATAAGACTTTGAAACAAGATAAAAATCTTCCCCACGTTTTTCAATCTTCTTATCCGTAATCTCTCCAATGGAAAAATCCTGCACATGATTTGCCGTTGCAAGAAGAAACTGCTTGTCTAACTCTTTTTCATAAACATAATTTAAAATATCTCTCGGTGTATACTGCATTATTCGGTCATCTCCATGTAAGCTTTTGGTATATCTTATAGTATCTGCGTTTTCTCAATGATTTAGATCTTCTTCTGTATAAAATGTACCTGTCATCTGCGCATTGATCTCTGCAATTTCACGTTTTCCATTAATATAATCTGCATAGATATCCCAGAGATCCATGTCGCAGTCCTGTAAACCGTCATCATCTGGAATCCATGCCTTAATCAGCGCAATCCGTTCCTCTTTTGTTGTATCTTTGATCAAATTTGATTTCATATTCTCGTCTGGAGACAATTATTGTGTTATCTCTGCTCCTTTGTTATTATAAAACGATTCATAATCGTTATCTACACTCGCTTCGCTCGGCAGTCTTTATTATACCATAAATCATTTCTGTGTGCGAATCGAATATCGTGCATCCCCACTGAACGTTTTTTTGTAATGGGAACCAAGTTTCCCGGTACATAAAAAAGACTTCCGGTATTTCCGAAAGCCCTTTTGTACACTATACAAACTTTTTTATCCACGGAAATCAATATGCTGTCCGACCTGCAATTCTGCTTCTGTCTGAACATTGTCGCTCTTCATGGAAAACGTATAATCATTGATTTTCTTGATCAGTTCCTCAATCGAACCTGCCGAAATCGTAATGGTATCGTCATCATCTGACGTTTGCTGTGCTTCCTTTAACTTGTCCTGCTTTTCCTTCTTCTCAGCTTTCTTTTCCTCTGCCTTCTTTGCTTCTTTCTTCTCGACTGCTTTTTTCTCGATACGCGCTTTCTGATCCGCAGAAGATTTCTTCAGAACTGCAAAAAATGTTGCTGTTCCTCCATCATTAACCTTCATTCCGTAGCCTACAACGTTCTGACTCTGACCGGATGATTCAATCTGGGATTTTAACTGTGATAAACCGGACGCTGCATTTTTAATAATGCCCTCGTACTGTTTTCTATAATTTTCATCTGTCGCCATCCGCTCGATTTTTTCTTCATCAATCAAAACGACCATTTTGTTTCCATTTGCATAGGATGCTGCATTTGCCTGTGCATTGGCTTTCTGGTCTTTGCTCACCAGAATAAAATCCATATTAGAATACTTTTTCTTTAATTCCTGATAATACTTTGCTCCTTCTTCAGAAAGCTTCGCATTTCCGATGGTCTTACCATAATTTCCGTTTGTCTTGGAAACTTTGGAATTTTCTGTACCTATCACATTTTCCTTATTTGTTTTTCCAGTTTTGGACTGTGTACTGTAAGTACTGTAAAGATTAGATACAATTGAATCTGTGTTGACTGCCATGTCATTCCCTCCCATATCACGATACGGTTATTGCAAATCCGTTTGCATTTACTTGTTATTTATTATATCGGGCAAATTTCTGAAAAATTGACACACAAAAAGCAAACCTACTTATTTATCAGGTTTGCTTTTTTAGATATTAGAACATATTTTTTTCTGAATAAAATGCTTTCACATAAAGAAACCGCAACCCCTGATTACTCAAGGATTGCGGAATATAATCCAAAACCTGTTAAACAATAAAATGCACACTTCGTTAGCATTCTATTGTCATGAATTATAAATTACTCGATGATTGTAGCAACACGACCTGAACCTACAGTACGGCCACCTTCACGGATAGCGAATGTAAGACCCTGCTCCATAGCTACTGGGTGAATTAATTCGATAGTCATTTCGATGTTATCACCTGGCATACACATTTCAACACCATCTGGTAAATCGCAAACACCTGTAACGTCTGTTGTTCTGAAGTAGAACTGTGGACGATAGTTGTTGAAGAATGGAGTATGACGTCCACCTTCATCTTTTGTTAAAACGTATACCTGAGCTGTGAATTTTGTATGGCATGTGATTGAACCTGGCTGGCAAAGAACCTGTCCTCTTTCGATTTCGTCTCTCTGAACACCACGTAATAATGCACCAATGTTATCTCCAGCCTGAGCTTCGTCTAACAGTTTACGGAACATTTCTACACCAGTTACAACAACTTTTCTTGTTTCTTCTTTGATACCAACGATTTCAACTTCGTCAGATACGTGAAGAACACCACTTTCTACTCTACCAGTTGCTACTGTACCACGTCCTGTGATAGAGAATACGTCTTCGACTGGCATTAAGAAAGGTTTGTCTGTGTCACGCTGTGGATCTGGAATGTAGCTGTCAACAGCATCCATTAATTCCATGATCTTATCTCCCCATTCTCCGTTAGGATCTTCAAGAGCTTTTAAAGCAGATCCCTGGATTACAGGAATGTCATCTCCTGGGAATTCGTATTCATTTAATAATTCACGAATTTCCATTTCTACTAATTCTAATAATTCTTCATCGTCAACCATGTCACATTTGTTCATGAATACTACGATGTAAGGAACACCTACCTGACGAGATAACAGGATATGTTCTTTTGTCTGAGCCATTACACCATCAGTTGCAGCTACTACTAAGATAGCTCCGTCCATCTGAGCAGCACCAGTGATCATGTTCTTTACATAATCAGCATGGCCTGGGCAGTCTACGTGAGCGTAGTGACGTTTTTCTGTTTCATACTCAACGTGAGCTGTAGAGATTGTGATTCCACGTTCTCTTTCTTCTGGAGCTTTATCGATATTTTCAAAATCTACTGCTGCGTTTCCTGCTACACGTGCAGAAAGAGTTTTTGTGATTGCAGCTGTTAAAGTAGTTTTACCGTGGTCTACGTGTCCGATAGTACCAATGTTGCAATGAGGTTTGCTTCTCTCAAACTTTTCTTTAGCCATTTTAAATGTCCTCCTTATTAGGCCCGTTGGGGCAATTACAATAATGATCTCTAAACTTCAAAATATAGTGCCCCGGCTAAGGGCTGTCCTAAATTTGATTATATTTCATTTAAACAAATATTTCAAGACTATTTTGACAAAATAGCCCCGAAATATTTATATATTAATTTTTCTTACTTATCAGCAAGTACTTTTTCCTGTACGTTCTTTGGTACTGGTTCGTATTTTTCAAAGAACATAGAGTAGTTACCACGTCCCTGAGTTCTAGAACGTAAGTCTGTAGAATATCCGAACATTTCAGATAATGGAACGAATGCACGAACCATCTTACCGCTCGCGATATCATCCATACCTTCGATACGTCCACGACGAGAGTTGATATCTCCGATAACGTCTCCCATGTATTCTTCAGGCATTGTAACTTCGACTCTCATGATTGGCTCAAGCAGGATAGCTCCGGCTTTCTGCATAGCCTCTTTAAATGCCATAGATCCGGCAATGTGGAAGGCCATTTCACTAGAATCGACATCATGGTAAGATCCATCATATACTGTAGCTTTCACACCAAGTACTGGGAATCCTCCTAAGATACCAGACTGAGCTGCTTCTTCGATACCTTCTCCAACTGCTGGGATGTATTCTTTAGGAATAGATCCACCAACAACTGTAGATTCGAATTTGAACAGTTCTTCTCCGTTGGCATCCATTGGCTCAAAGTGAACTTTACAGTGACCATACTGACCACGACCACCAGACTGTTTAGCGTATTTGCTGTCAACGTCAACGGCTTTTGTAAATGTTTCTTTGTATGCTACCTGAGGAGCACCAACGTTAGCTTCTACTTTGAATTCACGAAGCAGACGGTCAACGATGATTTCCAGATGAAGTTCACCCATTCCGGAAATGATTGTCTGTCCTGTTTCCTGATCTGTATGAGCTCTGAATGTAGGATCTTCTTCAGCCAGTTTTGCAAGTGCTTCAGACATTTTACCCTGATCACCTTTAGTTTTAGGCTCGATCGCTACGTCGATAACTGGTTCTGGGAATTCCATGGATTCCAGAATTACAGGATGCTGTTCATCACAGATTGTATCACCAGTTGTTGTAGATTTGAAACCTACTGCAGCTGCGATATCTCCTGAATATACGATATCTAATTCTTCACGCTTGTTAGCATGCATCTGTAAGATACGTCCAACACGTTCTTTTTTGTTCTTTGTTGCATTTAATACGTAAGATCCTGATTTGCATGTTCCAGAGTAAACACGGAAGAATGCAAGTTTACCTACGAATGGGTCTGTCATGATCTTAAATGCTAAAGCTGAGAATGGTTCATCATCAGATGAATGTCTTTCAACTTCGTTACCATCTTCATCGACACCTTTGATAGCTGGGATGTCTGTTGGAGCTGGCATAAATTCGATAATAGCATCCAGTAATTTCTGAACACCTTTATTTCTATATGCTGTACCACAGCATACTGGAACTGCTTTACATTCGCATGTTCCTTTTCTTAATGCAGCTTTTAATGCATCAACGCTTGGTTCTTCACCTTCCAGATATTCCATCATCAGATCGTCATCTAATTCACAGATCTTTTCAACTAATTCTGTATGATAAAGTTCAGCGTCTTCTTTCATATCTTCTGGGATTTCAACGATAGAGATGTCTTCACCTTTGTCATCATTGTAGATGTAAGCTTCCATCTCGAATAAGTCGATGATTCCTTTGAAGTCGTCTTCTTTACCGATAGGTAACTGAAGTACTACTACGTTAGCTCCCAGACGATCTTTCATCTGATCAACTGCTCCGTAGAAGTTTGCACCTAAGATATCCATCTTGTTGATGAATGCCATTCTAGGTACGTTATAAGTATCAGCCTGTCTCCATACGTTTTCAGACTGAGGTTCTACTCCACCCTTTGCACAGAAGACTGCTACTGATCCATCAAGTACACGCAGGGAACGTTCTACTTCAACTGTGAAGTCAACGTGACCTGGAGTATCAATGATATTGATACGATGCTCTAAAGCACCTTTTTTAGGCTTGCAATGATCCTGCAGTGTCCAATGACATGTTGTAGCTGCAGAAGTGATTGTGATACCTCTTTCCTGTTCCTGCTCCATCCAGTCCATAGTAGCAGTACCATCATGAGTATCACCGATTTTATAGTTTACACCAGTATAATAAAGGATACGCTCTGTTGTTGTTGTTTTACCAGCATCAATATGAGCCATGATTCCGATATTTCTGGTTCTCTCTAATGGATATTCTCTTCCAGCCAAGATTTTTTCCTCCTAAAATAATTAGAAACGATAGTGAGCAAACGCCTTGTTTGCTTCTGCCATCTTGTGCATATCTTCTTTTCTCTTAACAGCTCCACCTGTGTTGTTAGCTGCATCAAGAATCTCGTTTGCCAGTCTTTCTTCCTGTGTCTTCTCGCCTCTCTGACGTGAATACATAGTTAACCAGCGAAGTGCGAGTGCCTGTCTTCTGTCAGCTCTAACCTCGATCGGTACCTGGTATGTTGCTCCACCGATACGTCTTGCTTTAACTTCAAGAACTGGCATCATGTTGTTCATAGCCTCTTCAAACACTTCAATAGCCGGCTTCTCAGCCTTAGCTTCTACTCTTTCAAATGCTCCGTATACAATCTTCTGTGCTACGCCTTTCTTACCATCAAGCATGATGTTGTTGATAAGTTTGGTAACAACTTTATTGTTGTATATTGGATCCGCTAATACATCTCTCTTCTGAGTATGTCCTTTACGTGGCACGGTCCTTCCCTCCTTAATCATATTTTCCGGTTTTTCCGGGATTAATTCATCGGTACTCACATGTGTCTTTCTATGAGATCACATTCCATGTGCTCGCAGCCGCGAAATCTATATAGCATCCGCAACCTACGACTAATCATAGTTCTGTTTGTGATACGATTTAACTATTAGTTACACTTATCTAAAATACTATACTGCAATCCGCGACTTCTTATTTAGCGTCTTTCGGTCTCTTAGCACCGTATTTAGAACGAGCCTGTCTTCTCTTAGCAACACCTGCTGTATCAAGTGTTCCACGGATAATGTGGTATCTTGTACCTGGCAGGTCCTTAACTCTTCCTCCACGGATCATAACAACGCTATGCTCCTGAAGGTTGTGTCCTTCACCTGGAATGTAGCTTGTTACTTCGATTCCGTTTGACAGACGAACTCTGGCGATCTTTCTCAGAGCTGAGTTAGGCTTCTTAGGTGTAGCTGTCTTAACTGCTGTACATACACCTCTCTTCTGTGGTGCAGAAACATCAGTTGCACGTTTCTTCAGGGAGTTGTATCCTTTCTGAAGTGCCGGTGCTGTAGATTTCTTCTCAGAAGTCTGACGTCCTTTTCTAACTAACTGGTTAAATGTTGGCATTCTTTTCACCTCCTATGAATTATTCGTTACCTTGGGCTTATGCCTCAAGGGGCTGCGGATAATTAAGTCATTATCCTTATTTGCGCATCAAAAAGACATTGCCTTTTTCCACACGCTCGTTTAGTTTATTACGTTTAGCGCCGAAAGTCAAGGCTTTTTTCGCATTTTCCATATTATTTTTCATACAAAAATAACAGATGGCACTCTCTTTTTTTCTTAAGAAACCATCTGTTATTTTAATGAAATCAAATTCTTTTTTCTAGCAACTATGAAAGTAAATCTCTTCTTTATTTTCAACGAAATGAATTAGTATGCTTTGCCCCAGTATACCATATGCTTCGCCGGTTTTCCGCAGCATACACATACATCTGAAAGATGTTCTTCCTCTTCCGGAATACATCTAGATGTAGCTCCGCCTGTCTGAGCTTTGATCTCATCTTCACAAGCTTCGTCTCCACACCACATTGCTTTGATGAATCCAAGGTTCTCATTGAACTTCTCATTCATCTCATCCATTGTTGTTGCTTCATTGATATGAGAATCAAGGAATGCTTTTGCTCTTTCGAACATATCGTTCTGCATTGTCTCAAGAACTTCAGCAAGTTTTGTTGTAAGCTCATCCAGAGAAACAACGATCTTCTCTCTTGTATCACGGCGTACGATAACTGCCTGATTGTTCTCGATGTCTTTCGGTCCGATCTCGATACGCGTCGGGATTCCAAGGATCTCCTGTCCGCTGAACTTCCATCCAGGTGCTTTGTCAGAATCGTCGATTTTCACTTTGTATCCTGCTGCCTTCAGTGTATCAACAAGTTCATTTGCCTTATCAAGAACACCTTCTTTATGCTGAGCGATCGGAATGATCATTGTCTGCACCGGTGCGATTCTCGGTGGAATAACAAGTCCACTGTCATCTCCGTGTACCATGATCAGCGCACCGATGATTCTTGTAGACAGTCCCCAGGATGTCTCGTATACTTCATGAAGTTCGTTATTCTTATCTGAATACTGAATACCAAATGCACTTGGGAAGGAACTTCCGAAGAAGTGGCTTGTTGCTGACTGGAGTGCTTTTCCGTCATGCATCAGCGCTTCGATTGTATAAGTATCCTGTGCTCCTGCGAATTTCTCACTCTCTGTCTTACGTCCGGAAACTACCGGGATTGCAAGAACATCCTGTGCAAAGTCTCTGTAGACTCTCCACATCTGTTTTGTACGCTCTTCTGCTTCTTCGTATGTTGCATGGATTGTATGTCCTTCCTGCCACAGGAACTCTCTGGAACGAAGGAATGGTCTTGTTGTCTTCTCCCAACGGAGAACGGAACACCACTGATTCCACACCTTAGGAAGATCACGGTAAGACTGAACTGTCTTGCTCCAGACATCACAGAACAGTGTCTCAGATGTAGGACGGATACAGAATCTTTCCTGAAGTTCTTCCAGTCCACCATGTGTTACCCATGCAACTTCCGGTGCAAATCCTTCGATATGATCCTTTTCTTTCTGAAGAAGGCTTTCCGGGATCATAACCGGAAGGTATACATTCTCTACTCCTGTCTCTTTGAAACGTGCATCCAGGTTCTTCTGAATATTCTCCCACAGAGCATATCCGTTCGGAAGGTAGTTCATACATCCTTTAACACCTGAATAATCACACAGTTTTGCTTCACGCACAACGTCTGTATACCACTGAGCAAAATCTTCTTCTCTGGCAGTGATATTCTGTACTAATTTCTTTGCCATTGTTCTTCTCCTTTTTGTTTTTTTGCATTGCTGTCCCCTGACAGCAGTTTGCTTTTACTTTAATATAAAAAAACGCCGGGATATCGCATCCCCACGATAGGGACCGAATATCTCCGGCGGTACCACCCTAATTAATGCAATACATCCATTCTATAATCAAAACCAACACAAATGATCTCTGTATCTGCATTCACTTTCTTCTCCTTTAACGCAGGACCTACGCTGTACTTTCATACAGGGACTCCCGGGCCGGTTCCATACCGTAATGCAAAGGCTCTCACCTGCCGCCTTCTCTCTGAAGCATGCTGCGTATCTACTATTCCCGTTCAACGTCAGTTATCAAATGAAATTCTAACTGATAAAACACCCGCTGTCAAGCCAAAAAGCTTTATCCTCTGATTTCCAGAAGCTTTGCTTTCAATTCATTTTCCATATTGCGAAGTTCCGCTTCCGCTTCCCGGCGTTTTTCTCTTCCTTCTCTCTGAATGTTCATCACTTCATCCAATGTAGAGATCAGTGATTCATTTGTTGCTTTCAATGTCTCGAGATCTGCAATTCCTCTTTCAGACTCTTTTGCAGTCTCAATTGTGGACATTTTTAATGTCTCCGCATTCTTCTTCAACAGTTCATTTGTCATATCCGTCACCTGTCTCTGTGCTGCCGCCGCCTGTGAAGAATGTTCTACTCCAAGTGCGAGAAGCATCTGACTCTTCCACAACGGAATCGTATTCACGATTGTAGACTGGATCTTCTCTACCATCTGTGTATCATTATTCTGAACCAGTCGGATCTGTGGTGCGGTCTGGATGGAGATCATTCTCGTCAGTTCAAGATCATGTAACTTCTTTTCAAAACGGTTGCACATCGAATCCAGATCTTTTGCTGCCTGCGCATCTTCCGGGAGGCCGCTTATCTGAGCTTTGCTCATCAATTCAGCAAGCTGTGTGCTTCTTACTTCTTCCAGTTTTTTCTTTCCTGCAAGAATGTACATAGAAAGCTCTTTAAAATAAGTAAGATTCAGATCATACATTTTATCGAGTATCGCAACATCTTTTAAAAGCTGCACCTGATGGTTGTCCAGTGCTTTCACGATCTGATTCACATTTTCTTCGGCTTTCGAATACTTTGCTTTCATAGATTCAACTTTATTCGATGCTTTCTTAAATATTCCAAGAAATCCTTTGCTCTCTTCTTCATCAAAGCTCTTCAGTTCAGTTACAACATTCGTAAGCAGTGTACCAACTTCTCCCAGATCCTTTGACTTCACATTTTCCAAAGCACTTTCTGAGAAATCTGCCATCTTTTTCTGTGTACCTGCGCCATACTGAAGAATCATAGAAGAATTCGTCAGATCGATCTGCTGTGCAAATGCATCTACCATCCTGCGCTCTTCTTCTGTCAGGATCGTATCATCCAGCTTCGGTTCTTCCGGCTGCACCGCCGGTTTCTTTTCTTCTTCCGCTTGAAACGGTTCCAGTGTCAGTGTCGGCACTGTACTTACATCCTTGAATGCATCACTCATAGTAATCCTCCATTTCTGTTTGTAACTGTTTTGATTCATTGTCTGTTTGGGATATCATTATTTCTTCAGCCCGTCTTCTGTCAGACCTTCCTGCGCAAGCATTGTATGAAGTACTGAAATATCTGAAGATACATCCCATGCTGTATCCTGGAACAGGCTGTCCAGTAATTTCTCAAATGCAATATTCAATGTATCTATCGTATCTTCAATCTCTTTCTTGGAAGAAATGATATTTTCTCCCTGTACTGGCTGGGCATCCAGCTCTTCATACGCTTCAAGAAGTTTCATCGTTGTCGGAAGATAATAATCCATCATTCTTCGCATATCATTCACAGAATCCGGATTCTGCTCCACGCGGTCAAAAATACGATCCACGAGCAGTTCCATGCGGGAAATCTTTGCCGAAATCACTTCTCCCGGAATTGCGTCATTCGCTGCCTTAATCTTTCTCACATATTCATCTCCTGCCTGTACGATCTTCTGTACTTCCGGTGAAAGTCTGTCATACTCTTCCTGCATCTTTTTCTGAGCAGCCTGCTCCTCTGCCTTGCGCTGTTTCATGTCTTCCATAAGAGCTGTATACTGATTCCATGCATGTTCACTGACCATCAGGCAGGATTCTTTCTCATCCAGATGTCCCTGACAGAACCAGCCTTTTGTAATCATTTTTTTCACATCTTTCAGAACCTTTCTGACATCTCGTCCTGTCGCAGAAGCAATTTCCTTAATATCACAAAATTCCCGGTCTCTCAGAACAGATACATATTGGCGAAACCTTCCCACCGTACGTACCATATCTACTCCTACATAAGTCATCACTGCAAAAGATATAAAAGCAACTGCAAAAATTCCAATAATCAGACCACTGACTACATCAAACGCTGTGATCAAACTTCCAATCAAAGTGATGATAAGGAAAATAACAGAAGTCAATCCAAATACAGCTCCTGTCGCTGCCAGAAAAGTTCCGCCGATCTTTACCGAAGTTCCTTTGAGATATCTTGGAGTCACCGGTACCGGACGATTCTGACTATAATTTCTCATTTCCGACATCTTCGATCCTTGATTCGGACGATACCCCTGGTTTTCTGCACCTGATCTGCTTCCGGTATTCTTTTTATCTCCATATAATGGCTGTCCGGTCTTCGGATCTCTGTACCAGCCACCGTTTTTAATCCCTGCCGAGACGCAGTCCATCGCATGGTTCACCGTATCAGACACCATCTGGTTCAATCTGCTGTAATCCTTTGTATCAATTGCATCCTGTATTGTCTGCTTTATCTCTTCTCCAAAATGTTCCCAGTCATTATTCATTGATGTTCTCCTTAAAAGCTTGACCTGATTCGTTTGTATCATGTATCATTATAACATTATTAATTCTCAGTTTAGACGCAACTTTATCGATTGTCAAGAAAGAAGGATACAACTATGATTTCATCACTTACCCCTGAAATAATATATGAGGACAAAGATATTATCGTCTGTCATAAACCTGCTGGAGTTCCTACCCAGAGCAGCCGCATTGGCACAAAAGATATGGTCAGTATTTTAAAAAATCATCTGATAAAAAATACTGCTAAAAAAACCGCTTCACACGAACCTTATCTTGCTGTCATCCATCGGCTGGACCAACCGGTAGAAGGACTTCTTGTTTTTGCAAAAACACCTGCTGCCGCAAGGGAACTTTCCCACCAGCTTACCACATCTGGTTTTGGGAAATATTACCGTGCACAGGCTTTAGGCATTTTCGAACACAGCGAAGGAACTCTGGAAGACTATCTTGTAAAAGACGGACGAGCCAACACCTCCCGTGTCTGTGAAGAAAATGTGCCTGATGCAAAGTATGCACGACTTCATTATAAAGTAATCCATACAGGTACACTTCCTTCTGGTGAACCTTTTTCCCAACTGGAAATTCATCTGGATACCGGGCGTCATCATCAGATCCGCGTGCAGTTTGCACATGCCGGACACCCTCTGATCGGGGATCGGAAATATGGCACTGCCGCATGCACTTCACGACAGTTAATGCTTTGTGCCTGTCGACTGGAATTCACACATCCGACAACCGGTGAAAAAATGGTTTTTCATTTATAAGACAAAAAGGAAAAGTGCAGTGATCGGGCAATCACTGCACTTTTCCTTTCGCCTGTTTCCTATCTATTGTATTAGCCCTGCCTTTACCTGTCATTTATCCAAATAAGAGCAGCACCACAATACCCTACATCTCGTCAACAACCAACGGCTCCGGCTCTTCTTCAAGTGCCTGCTGATATCTTGCAAGAATTGTTGACTGAATTCGTTCTCTTGTTCCTGAATTGATCGGATGTGCGATATCACGATACTCACCATCTAATGCTTTTTTACTTGGCATTGCAATGAAAAGCCCCTTTTCACCTTCGATCACTTTGATATCATGAACAACAAACTCCTCATCAATTGTGATAGATACTACTGCTTTTAACTTTCCCTCTTTCGCAACTTTACGTACACGTACATCTGTAATCTGCATATTACAGTTCCCCTTTCTCTTTTGCATTATCACGGAATATGAACACCCTTTTTCAGGGTTTTTGTGCTTATCTTGGCTTATAATGCATATCTTTCATTCTTTTCAATAACTATTTTAATTCCGTCTTCCCCTACATGTCTTGTATTCGCACGGATCGTATCCCTGCTCTCTACAATACAGTTCTCAATGTATGTATTATCTCCAAGATATACATCATTCAATATGATAGAGTTCTTAATCACGCAATTATTTCCAACAAATACTTTCTTGAAAATAACTGAGTTCTCTATCGTTCCATTAATAATACTTCCACTTCCAACCAGACTGTTCTTCACGATCGCACCCGGATTATATTTTGCCGGTGGCTGATCACTCACCTTAGAATATACACTTGGCAGATCCTTGAAGAAATATTTTCTCACTTCCGGTTTCAGGAAATCCATATTCGTCTTGTAATATGCATCTACTGTCGAAATATTATTCCAATAGCTTTCAATCTTATAACCATAAATCTTCTTTACATTCTTATAACGGATCAGGATATCATTTACGAAATCATGTCTCTCTTCTTCCGCACATTGTTCTACAAGATCGATCAGCAGTCTTCTGCGGATCACATAAATTCCTGTAGAGATTGTCTGTGATCTTGCAATCATCGGTTTTTCTTCAAATTCTTCGATTCTACAAGATTCATTCATCTTAACGGTTCCGAATCTTGTCGCATCTTCTCCTGCTCCAAGTTCTTTACAAACAACAGTGATATCTGCTTTCTTCGCAATATGATATTCCAGCACTTTATTATAATCCATCTTATAGACTGCATCACCTGATGTAATGATTACATAAGGTTCATGACATCTTCTCAGGAAATCCAGATTCTGATAAATCGCATCTGCTGTTCCTCTGTACCAGTAACCATTATCATCTGTGATCGTAGGTGTGAATACATATAATCCACCTTGTTTTCTTCCGAAATCCCACCATTTGGAGGAATTCAGATGCTCATTCAAAGAACGGGCATTGTACTGTGTCAGCACAGCAACTTTCTGGATATGAGAGTTTGTCATATTACTTAGTGTAAAGTCAATTGCGCGATAGCTTCCGGCAACCGGCATTGCTGCTGCCGCACGTCTTGAAGTCAGCTCTTTCATCTTTCTGCTGTTACCGCCGGCTAAAATAATTCCTACTGCTCTCATACTCTGTCACCTGCCTTTATCAATGTCTCACCGCTTGCAAGTACTCCATCTATGTAATCCTCGGATGATGTCACTCCACTGATGGCGGTATTCTTTCCAATCTGTACTCCTCCCGGAATCACTGAATTCTCTCCGATCGTAGCCAGTCCACCGCTGTAAATATTCGGTTTCATCTTATTCGGGACTTCACTTCCGATTCCGATAGAAACATCATTTCCAATTACCGTGTCTTCTGCTATGATTGCTTTCTCGATCACGCAGTTTTCTCCGATCGTAACTCCCTGCATAATAATTGAGTCACGGACTACGCTGCCCTTTCCTACAGTAACACTTCCTCCAAGAACAGAACTGTGGACTTCTCCGTAAATTTCTGTTCCGTTTGCAATGATACATCTGTCTACAACAGCATTCTCTGCAATATACTGTGGAGGAATATTCGCACTGTTCGTATAGATCTTCCAGAATTCTTCATAAAGATTAAACTCCGGAATGATGTCGATCAGTTCCATATTCGCTTCCCAATAAGAGCTGAGTGTTCCAACATCTTTCCAGTATCCGTTGTACTCATATGCAAACAGCCTGTCCCCTTTTTCATGACAATATGGAATAATGTGTTTTCCGAAATCACAGTTTGGCTGGTCTTTCAGCTTGATAAGTGCCTCTTTAAGAACCGGCCAGCTGAAGATATAGATTCCCATCGATGCCAGATTACTGCTTGGCTTCTCAGGCTTCTCTTCGAATTCTTTGATCCTGCTGTCCTGATCTGTCACTACAATTCCGAAACGGCTTGCTTCTTCCATCGGCACCGGCATTGCTGCAATTGTCACATCAGCATTGTTTGCCTTGTGGAAATCAAGCATCACTTCATAATCCATCTTATAAATATGATCTCCTGAAAGAATCAGTACATAGTCCGGATTATAAGTCTCTATGTAATTCAGATTCTGATAAATGGCATTCGCTGTTCCTGTATACCACTCACTGTTTGTACTCTTCTCATATGGTGGGAGAACTGATACACCTCCAACGTTGCGATCCAAATCCCACGGAATTCCAATTCCAATATGTGTATTCAGGCGAAGCGGCTGATACTGTGTCAGTACACCAACCGTATCGATTCCCGAGTTAATACAGTTGCTAAGCGGGAAATCAATAATACGGTACTTTCCACCAAAAGCAACTGCTGGTTTTGCAACTTTTGATGTAAGTACTCCAAGTCGACTGCCCTGTCCACCCGCCAGCAGCATGGCAATCATTTCCTTCTTATACATTACGTCACCTCATTTCAAGTAAGCTAAAATCATTATACCATATATTTAGAAATAACAAACATATTTTACAATTTTTTTCATACTTTTTTCTCCTTTTTATCAATTTCTACCAAAAAGATCTTCTTTCTTTTTTTTCGATATATAGTATAATATAAACGATATAGAAGATTTATGACTAAAATCACAAGTTATTTTATAAAATCTATTAAAGAAAGGGCGTATCTCAATGTATAAAATCAATTTTGAAAAGCCGATACATATTCATTTTATTGGAATTGGCGGAATCAGTATGAGCGGTCTTGCTGAGATTCTTCTGGAAGAAGGATTTACTGTATCCGGTTCAGATTCAAAGGAGTCTCCGCTTACAAAGAAGCTGGAGTCTGAAGGTGCCATCATCCATTACGGACAGCGTGCCGAAAACATTTCTGACGGAATTGACTGTGTTGTATACACTGCTGCGATCAATAAAGCTAATCCAGAGCTTATGGAAGCTGTTGCCCGCAAGATTCCAATGCTTACACGCGCAGAGCTGCTTGGACAGCTGATGAAAAATTACAAGACACCGATCGCTGTATCCGGTACTCATGGAAAAACTACTACTACATCCATGATCTCTCATATTTTACTTGCAGCCGATCTGGATCCTACAATTTCTGTCGGCGGTATTCTCAAGGCAATCGGTGGTAACATCCGCGTTGGAAAATCCGAGACTTTTATCACAGAAGCCTGTGAGTATACAAACAGTTTCCTTCATTTTTATCCGAAGATCAGTGTCATCCTCAATATTGAGGAAGATCATCTGGACTTCTTCAAGGATCTTGAAGACATCAGACATTCTTTCCATCAGTTTGCAGCACTTCTTCCTTCTGATGGAACTTTGATCATCAATGGTGATATCGACAATTATCAGGAGATTTATGACAGTCTTGACTGCAATGTGATCACTTATGGTTCTTCTGATATGCTTGACTACAGTGCTTCTAACATCACTTATGATGAAAAAGGGCTTGTTGCATTTGATCTTATAAAGAACGGAAAAGTGGTTGACCATATCCAGCTTTCTGTAACAGGTGATCATAATGTATCAAATGCACTTGCATCTATTGCTACTGCTGAACTGCTTCAGATTCCAATGGAAATAATTAAAAAAGGAATTCTTTCTTTCAGTGGAACAGACCGTCGTTTCGAATACAAGGGAACATTTAACGGTGTAACCGTTGTCGATGATTATGCACATCATCCGACAGAGATTGCCGCTACTCTGAAGGCTGCACAGCACTACCCACACAATCAGGTATGGTGTGTCTTCCAACCACATACTTATACGAGAACAAAGGCTTTCTTCCATGAATTTGCAGAAGCTCTTTCTCACACGGATCATCTGGTGCTTGCAGATATCTATGCAGCTCGTGAGACAGATACTCTCGGAGTTTCTTCTGCCGGTCTTGCAGAGGAAGCACGTAAACTTGGAACAGATGCACATTACCTTCCAAGTTTTGAAGAAATAGAAGCTTTCCTTAAAGAAAACTGCAAATCCGGAGATCTCCTGATTACAATGGGAGCCGGAGATGTTGTCAAAATCGGCGAAGACCTTTTAAAATAAGGCTTTCTCAATAACTTTACTAAACTATTCTGTGGAAAAGTTTACATAGATATCCACGTGCATGTGAACTTTTCCACACTTTATCCACATTTTCTCCACATAGTTATCTACAAAAAAGTCCTAGTTACCCACTCGAAAATTCTTTTTAAGATTCTCATATGATGTTATAATATTCACACTAAAGAGAAGAAGATATAGATTTCAGGTTGCCCCTCATCAGACAGAGCAAGTGGCAATTGGTTAATACATAGAGAAAGCAGGATAAGTTATGAAGACTTTGGTTTTAAAGAATAATTTTCAGATGAATATGACAATGCTGCCGAACAGCTTTGTAGATCATTATATGGCGAATGCGAACGGAGAGTTTGTAAAAGTATACCTTTTTCTTCTCCGCCATGTTGAGGATGCTGCATCTTCTCTGAGCATCTCCATGATCGCAGATTATCTGAATAATACAGAGAACGATGTTCTTCGCGCTTTCCGTTACTGGGAATCTGTCGGTCTTCTCAGACTTGGACACGGACCGGACGGTGGAATCACTGCCGTTGAATTTCTTCGCGATGAAGAAGAGAATACTTGTGGAGATACAACTGATTTTTCCGGCTGTGCATCAGGCTATCCACAGGATTCAATCCCTGCTCAGACTCCGGTAGCTCCGGTAACAGAGTTCCGCTCAGAAGCTGTTTCTGCACCGGTAGAAAGCAGTATCCAGACTCCTGTTTCCAATGCGGTTCCTCTTGATACATTCCGTGCCCAGAAGGAGATCAAGTCTCTCCTGTTTATCACAGAACAGTACCTTGGCAAGACACTGACGCATACGGATGTCGACACAATTACTTATTTCTATGATACGCTGCATATGTCTGCTGATTTGATTGAATATCTGATTGAATCCTGTGTAGAGAACGGACATAAGAGTATGCATTATATCCAGAAGGTTGCCATTTCCTGGGTAGAGAACGGAGTTGAAACTATATCACAGGCAAAAGAACAGGCTGCTGCATACAGCCGTAACTGCTACACGGTTTTGAATGCATTCGGCATTAAGAACAGAGGACCTGCCTCTTCCGAACTGGAATATATTAATAAATGGGCTGATACTTATGGATTTTCCACTGACATCATTCAGGAAGCCTGTCGCAGAACAATCTCTGCCATCCATCAGCCAAGTTTTGAATATGCTGACTCTATTCTCACAAAATGGTATGAATGCAATATTCATCATCTGACTGATATCAATGCCTTGGATCATGAATTCCAGAAAGAACGTTCCTTACATAGAAGTCCTGTCACAAAACCAAAGAATGTCACAAGAAATCTGAATAATTTTGAGAGACGTTCCTACGACATGGATTCTCTGGAAGAGCAGCTTTTAAAGAGCAACTAATGAAAAAACAATAGTTTAGAAGATCAATTATTTTTAAGAGAATTTAAAAGGAGTCTTTTCATGGGATTAAAAAATTCACAGTACCATGCAATCATGCGTAAATATGAGCAGAAACAATTACATAGCCATGACATTCAGGTGGCCCGGTATGAAGAAGTCTATAAAAAGCTCCCTGAATTCAAAACACTTGATGACTCCATTGCCTCACTGTCTATTCAGCATGGAAAAAAACTACTTGATGGAGATACCAGTGCAGTTGATGCTTTAAAGAAAGATCTTGCAGAATTACGTAATCGTAAGATTCATCTGCTCAAATCAGCCGGCTTCCCAGAAGATTATCTGGAGCCGGTTTACGACTGTCCGGATTGTAAAGACACCGGATACATTGGTAATAAAAAATGCCATTGTTTTAAAAAGGCGATCATTGGATTGCTTTATGACCAGTCAAATATTAAAAAATTCCCTGTAGAAGCAGATTTTAGCAATTTCAGACTTGACTATTATCCGGTTTCACATTACGATAAGAAAACGGGACGTTCTTCTCGTTCCATGATGGAAGATACTTTGCGCATCTGCCATCATTTTATCGACAGCTTTGGTACAGAGTTTAACAATCTCTTTTTCTATGGAGATGTCGGTGTTGGGAAAACCTTTCTCTCCACCTGTATCGCAAAAGAGATTATGAACAGAGAATATTCTGTTTTGTATTTTTCTGCTCCACAGCTTTTTAATACTCTTGCCAAGAATGCATTTGACAAAAATGACATTGATGCACATAACATGTGTGAATACATTTTTGACTGTGATCTGCTTATTATTGATGATCTTGGTACAGAGTACACAAACGCCTTTATTGCATCACAGTTTTTTACTTGCATCAATGAAAGGCTGCTGCATAGGAAATCAACGATTATTTCAACAAACCTTTCTTTGGAGTCGCTCGCTGATCTTTATACTGAGCGTTCTTTCTCCAGAATTACAAGCAGATATAGTCTGTTGAAAATAGTCGGTGATGATATACGTATTAAAAAGAAGTTAGAACATTAGGAGGATTATGACTCATGTTAAGTCGTTCAGAACGTATCTTGGAGAACATACCAGTAGGAAGCCTTGGAATCATTCCTTTACTTGGCTGTGAAGAGCTTGGAAATAAGGTAAATGATTACCTTGTTAAATGGCGCCGCGAAAGCGCTCACGAGCACAAGAATGATGTTGCTTTCTCCGGATATGAGAAAGAGAATTATCTGATTAATGCCAGCGTACCGCGTTTCGGTTCTGGTGAAGCCAAAGGTATCCTTGGAGAATCCGTACGTGGAAAGGATATATACCTGATGGTCGATGTATGTAATTATAATGTTACTTACTCTCTGACAGGAAACACAAACCATATGTCACCGGATGACCATTTCCAGAACTTAAAGAGAATCATCGCTGCTGTAGGTGGTAAGGGACGCCGTATTAACGTTATTATGCCATTCCTTTATGAAAGCCGTCAGCATAAGAGAACTTCCCGTGAATCTCTTGACTGCGCACTTGCGCTTCAGGAGCTTGTCCGTATGGGAGTTGACAATATTATCACTTTTGATGCTCATGACCCTCGTGTATCAAATGCGATTCCGCTGAGTGGATTTGAGACAATCTCACCAACTTATCAGTTCATCAAAGGTCTTCTTCGCAATGTAAAGGATCTTCAGATCGACAGTGAACATATGATGGCGATCAGTCCGGATGAAGGTGGTACAAACCGTGCTGTATATCTTGCCAACGTTCTTGGTCTGGATATGGGTATGTTCTACAAACGCCGTGATTACACTCAGATTGTAAACGGACGTAACCCTATCGTTGCTCATGAGTTCCTTGGAAGCTCTGTAGAGGGCAAAGATGTAATTATTATTGATGATATGATTTCTTCCGGAGACAGTATTATTGAAGTTGCTACAGAATTAAAGAGACGTAAAGCAAAACGTATCTTTGCCGCTGCTACTTTTGGTCTGTTTACTAACGGAATGGAGAAGTTTGACAAAGCTTATGAAGAAGGTATTATTGATGGTATCCTGACAACAAACCTCATCTATCAGACACCAAACCTTCTTTCAAAACCATATTATATCAACTGTGATATGAGCAAGTACATTGCTCTGATCATTGATACTCTGAATCATGATGGATCACTGAGCGAGATTCTCAGTCCGAATGAGCGTATCCAGAATGTACTTCAGAAATATAAAAATGGAGAGACTATCTAAATATAAATTTAGCTTAGAAATCATTTTACTGATATACGGACGAAAACAGAAAATATTATTTTAGAAAGTCGATTGTTAGAAGAATGATACAGGAACGCCGACTCAGGGTTACGCATACTGTTCATACTAGGAAAAACAACAGACTGCTAAAAGCAAAGAAAGGATTGACAAACTCGCTGCCGCTCAGACAGCTGTCAATCCTTTCTTTAACGCAATCTATTGTTTTTCAAGTATGAGCAAGCATGCTCCACATTCATCTTCGTCCCTGCCTCCATCTTCTAACATGACAATTTTTCGACTTCATAGTCGCTGTTTTCTGCTTATCGGAAATGATAGTTCTTCTACGTCAAATTCTATTAAGCGTAAACACGTTTGGAAAATAGGTATCATTCTATAGGACTTCCGGTGCGTCTACTTCTCAAGTAGAGTTCTTCTTTCGAGAGAGTAAAAATCAGATAGTGCTGAAAACTTACCGATAGACAGACATGGAGGGATTGATTCAGGTGACTGTTCTGTGTGCTTGGAAAGACTTAAAAAACGAAAGATTACGTTAAAGCAGTGCGAGGCTACTGTCTGAAGCGGCAGCAAGTTTGCCGAGCACTGCTTTGCTCTTAGTAAGCTTTCGTTTTTCTTAGTCTTTCCTGTATACAGAACCCGGAGCCTGCATCAAACCCTCGATGTCTGTCTATTCGAATAAACTTTATATGCGATATCTGATTTCGTCCGGACTCGAAAAGGAATCCCTACGTTAAATCTTTATTTTTCGAGATTTTTAAACGCCGTCGACAGCATCAGTTTAATACGATTCAACTGATTTACTTCACTTGCACCTGGATCGAAGTCGATTGCTACGATGTTGGATTCAGGGTGTCTGCGGCGGAGTTCTTTGATAACTCCCTTACCTACAACATGGTTTGGCAGGCAGGCGAATGGCTGGGTGCAGACAATATTTCCGGCACCGCTGTGAATGAGTTCGAGCATCTCACCGGTCAGGAACCATCCTTCACCGGTCTGATTTCCGAGAGATACAATCTCTGAAGCCATTTTTGCAAGATCTTCAATGTGAGCCGGCGGATCAAAGTGTTTACTTTCTGCAAATGCTTTGGAAGCCGGAGCACGGAACCATTCCAGAGCTTTGATTCCAAGATTTCCTGCTGTTGCTTTGGACTTCTTCATTCCCAGATGGGAAACTTTGAAGTTCTGATTGTAGAAGCAGTAGAGCAGGAAGTCGAGAAGATCCGGAACAACTGCTTCGGCGCCTTCACTTTCCAGAAGCTCTGCCAGATGATTGTTGGCAGCCGGAAGGAATTTAACAAGGATTTCTCCAACGATTCCAACACGAGGTTTCTTAATGTCGAGTGTCTCGATATTATCAAAATCATTGATGATCTCTTTACAAAGCTTCTTAAATCTCTTACGGGATGGATATCCTTCGGACACAAACTTCTTAACAACTTCAGCCCATTTGCGGTGAATCTTATCTGTAGTTCCCGGTACAGCCTCATAAGGACGCATACGGTAAACACATTTCATAAAGATATCTCCGAATACTGCTGCGTAGATTCCACGAAGAACCAGTGCAGGAGAAAGTTTGAATCCAGGATTATCTTCCAGTCCACTTAAGTTAAGTGAGATAACCGGAATATGCTCCATGCCGGCTTTCTTAAGTGCACGACGGATAAATCCGATATAGTTCGAAGCACGGCAGCCACCGCCGGTCTGTGTAATAATAACGGCTGTATGATTCAAGTCATATTTTCCGGATAACAGTGCATCCATGATCTGACCGACAACGATCAGAGAAGGGTAGCAGGCATCGTTATTTACATATTTTAATCCCATATCGACAGCCTGTTTGTTATCGTTAGGAAGAACATCGATGTTGTATCCGGCAGCGCGGAAAGCAGGCTCAAGCAGTTCAAAATGAACCGGAGACATCTGCGGACAGAGAATTGTATAATCCTTACGCATTTCTTTTGTAAATGTAACCTTTTCGATAGAAGCCGGACGAATGGTACGTTTTTCCTGTTTCTTTTCACGCACACGGATTGCAGCGAGAAGAGAGCGTACACGGATTCTTGCAGCTCCAAGATTATTTACTTCATCAATCTTCAAAGTTGTGTAGATCTTATCTGAATTTGTAAGGATCTCAGCAACCTGATCTGTTGTAACAGCATCCAGTCCACATCCGAAGGAGTTGAGCTGGATCAGATCAAGATTCTCCGTTGTCTTTACATAATTTGCGGCAGCATATAGTCTGGAGTGGTACATCCACTGATCCATAACATTCAGAGGGTGCTCTGCCGGATTCAAATGAGAGACAGAGTCTTCTGTAAGTACTGCAATATTGTAGGATGTAATCAATTCAGGAAGACCATGATTTACCTCCGGATCGATATGGTATGGACGACCGGCAAGTACGATACCGCGGTTTCCTGTTTCATTTAAGAAACGGATTGTTTCTTCCCCTTTATTTCTCATATCCTGACGACAGGCAGCAAGTTCATTCCATGCGTCATGGACTGCTGACTTGATTTCGCTTTCGGAAAGAGAGAACTTCTTACTTAATTCTTCTACAAGACGATAAGAAATCGTCTCTTCACTTTCAAAATTCAAGAATGGATGGATAAAATCAACTTCTCCGTTGACGATCGGGTCCATGTTATTCTTGATGTTTTCCGGATAAGAAGTAACGATCGGACAGTTGTAGTGATTATCAGAATCAGCAAATTCTTTCCGCTCATACGGGATTGACGGATAGAAAATGTGTTTCACTCCCTGATTGATCAGCCACTGTACATGTCCGTGCGCCAGTTTCGCCGGATAACACTCGGATTCACTTGGAATAGATTCAATACCAAGTTCATAAACCTTTCTTGTGGAAGCTGGTGACAGAACAACACGGAATCCAAGTTTTGTAAAAAATGTGAACCAGAACGGATAGTTCTCGTACATATTCAACACACGAGGAATACCGATTGATCCGTGTTTTGCCTCTTCTTCGGAAAGCGGTTCATAATCAAAATAGCGATGCAATTTATATTCAAATAAATTCGGCATCTGATTTTTTGATTTCTCTTTTCCAAGTCCGCGCTCACAGCGATTTCCTGTGATGAATTTACGTCCACCACTGAAATGGTTGATCGTCAGACGGCAGTTGTTTGTACATCCACGACATTTTGTCATTGTTGTGGAGTATTCAAGGGAACGGATGTCATCAATGGAAAGCATGGTTGTGCCTTCGCAGTCAACATAACGTTCTCGGGCAATCAGAGCTGCACCGAATGCACCCATGATTCCGGCAATGTCCGGGCGGATCGCTTCACAGTTCGCGATTTTCTCAAAGCTTCGAAGAACTGCATTATTATAGAAGGTACCTCCCTGAACAACAATATGATTTCCAAGTTCGGATGCATCAGATACTTTGATTACCTTGAACAGGGCATTCTTGATAACAGAATAAGCAAGTCCAGCTGAGATATCAGCAACAGACGCCCCCTCTTTCTGTGCCTGTTTTACTTTGGAGTTCATAAATACTGTACAGCGTGTTCCGAGATCGATCGGGTTCTGTGCATAAAGTGCTTCGTGAGCAAAATCCTCTACAGAATAATTCAGAGATTTTGCAAATGTCTCAATGAAAGAACCGCATCCGGAAGAGCAGGCTTCGTTCAGCTGAACACTGTCGACAGTCTGATTTTTGATTTTGATACATTTCATATCCTGACCGCCAATGTCCAGAATACAGTCTACATCCGGCTCAAAGAAGGATGCTGCATAATAATGAGAAACAGTCTCAACTTCTCCTTCATCAAGCATCAGAGCAGCTTTGATCAGTGCTTCGCCGTATCCTGTGGAACAGGAATGAACAATCTCTACACCCTCAGGGAGTTGATCGTAAATATCTTTGATCGCTGTGATCGTTGTACCAAGCGGATCCCCGTCGTTGTTGTGATAGAAGGAATAAAGAAGTGTTCCGTCTTCACCAACGAGAGCTGCTTTTGTAGTTGTTGAGCCGGCATCGATTCCAAGAAATGCTTTTCCTTTGTATGAGGCAAGATCTTTTACCGGCACCTGATGCTTTGCATGGCGGGAAATAAATTCCTCGTAATCAGCAGTTGTTGCAAACAGTGGATCCAGACGTTCCACTTCGAAATCCATTTGGATTTTATTCTCGAGACGATTCTGCATATCACGCAGTTCCATCGGAGTATCTTTTTTGGAATTCAGTGCGGAACCAATCGCAGCAAACAAATGTGAGTGATTTGGTGCGATAATATGTTCATCATCCAGTTTTAATGTGCGGATGAATGCTTCTCTTAATTCTGAGAGGAAATGAAGTGGACCTCCTAAAAATGCAACATGACCACGGATCGGTTTTCCACAGGCAAGACCACTGATGGTCTGATTCACAACAGCCTGGAAAATGGATGCGGCAAGGTCTTCCTTAGCAGCACCGTCATTGATCAGTGGCTGGATATCTGTCTTGGCAAATACACCGCAGCGTGCAGCGATAGAGTATAATGCTTTGTAATTTTTAGCGTATTCATTCAGACCGGAAGCATCTGTCTGAAGGAGAGAAGCCATCTGGTCGATGAAAGAACCTGTACCACCGGCACAGACACCATTCATACGCTGTTCTACATTTCCACCCTCAAAATAAATGATCTTCGCATCTTCTCCACCAAGCTCAATTGCTACATCTGTCTGAGGAGCGTAATCCTGTAGTGCAGTGGAGACTGCAATTACCTCCTGGACAAATGGAACACCGAGATGTTTGGCAAGTGTCAGGCCACCGCTTCCTGTGATGACAGGAGAAACCTGGATTGGTCCAAGCTTATAAAGCGCACGGCCGAGCAGATCGGAAAGCGTCTCCTGGATATTAGCGAAATGGCGCTCATAATCAGAGAAGAGGACTTCATTTTCATCATTAAGAATTGCAATTTTTACTGTTGTGGAACCAATGTCGATTCCTAAAGTATGTAGATTTTTTGCGTTCATAATTAATATCCCCAATCTTTTGTAATTCAGTTAATTTGTCAAATTTATATGAGTTACTACCTATTAAATGCGTTTGTTAGCTCGCAATAAATAACATTATACGACAAGATTCTCAAAAAGACAATGGTCATTGTAGTGTAGTAAGTGTGAAGAAATGAGCTGCAATATGGCAAAATGTCTAAGTAGAAAGGAAAGGAAAATATCATATTCTTGTTAAAAGTGTATTAATATAAAAACAATCGTTTGACAAAACAAGTCTTCCCTTGTACAATTACTGCTATACGAAGATGTGAGTGCTGACCACATGTAGTGGACAGTAATATAAAATGAAAATAGAAGGAGAATACAAGTTGAACTGGCTTGACAAATTAGAAAAAAAATTAGGTCGTTTTGCAATACCGAATCTTACGGTGTATCTGCTGGCCGGGTATGTGATAGGTTTCGCTATTTATTATTTAGCACCGGGACTTTTAGGATGGCTTACACTGGAACCGGCATATATTTTAAGAGGACAGATCTGGAGGATTATTTCCTGGGTATTGATCCCACCAACAGGAAGTTTGATTTCTTTACTGTTCCTGGTATTATTGTACTATTCTCTTGGTTCTTCACTTGAGAGAACCTGGGGAACATTCCGTTATAATGTATACATTTTTTCAGGAATACTTTTTACAGTGATCGCAGTATTCATACTGTATGGTGTGTTTTATCTTATCTATGGAATTGAACTTCCACTTTCAAGTATCGGATTGATCAGCACGAACTACATTACAATGTCTATCTTTTTGGCATTTGCTTCCATCTATCCGGATATGGAAGTTTTACTCTATTTTATTTTACCGATTAAGATGAAATGGATGGCTTTCGTATATGTAGCAATGGCACTGTATTATTTCTTTACAGGAAGTCTCGCAACGAAAGTTGCGATTGCGGCATCCTTATTGAACTTTGTTATCTTTTTCCTGTCCAGCAGGAATATGAAGCGCTTCAGTCCGAAAGAGCAGGCGAGAAAAGCAAAGTTTAAACAGCAGACGAGACCACATATGACTTATGCGAATGGGGCAAGACACCGTTGTGCAGTCTGCGGACGTACAGAACTTGATGATCCGACATTGGAGTTCCGTTTCTGTTCAAAATGTAATGGAAACTATGAGTATTGCCAGGATCATTTATTTACACATGAACATGTGAAGTAGAAAATGAGAATTGTGTAACGCATATTTCTCATAGTTTACCGGAGATGAGGTATGGCAGTGCAGTGTATCAGATCAGAGTTGCAGCCGAAAGTGATACGGTGTAGCTTCGCTCCAGGTGTATAGGAACTTTATGGTTATATTTTTTAAAGGAGAGATTGACTTAGTATGAAAAAAACAAAAGTAGTATGTACGATGGGACCAAACACAAATGATAGAGAACTGATGAGAAAACTCATCCAGAATGGCATGGATGTAGCTCGTTTCAACTTCTCTCATGGTGATCATGAAGAGCAGAAGGGTCGTATGGATATGCTCAAAGAGCTTCGCGAGGAAGAGCATGCAACGACAGCTATTCTTCTGGATACAAAGGGACCAGAGATCCGTACAGGTGTTCTGAAAGACGGAAAGAAGATTAAGCTTGAAACAGGGAAGACCTTTACACTTACTACAGAAGATATTGTTGGTGATGAGAATAAAGTATCTATCACATATAAGGGACTTGCAGAAGATGTAAGTGAAGGAAAGATTATTTTGATTGATGATGGTCTGATCGGACTGAAAGTAATCGGAAAAACAGACAAAGAAATTCATTGTGAGATCATCAACGGTGGTGAACTCGGAGAGAAAAAGGGCGTTAATGTACCGGGAGTACCGGTAAGACTTCCGGCAATCACTGAGAAAGATAAAGAAGATATTAAATTCGGAGCAGAGCAGGGAATTGATTTTATTGCTGCATCTTTCGTAAGAAATGCAGAGTGTATTCTTGAGATCAAGGCATATCTGAAGTCTCTCGGAGCTCCTTACATTCCGATCATCGCAAAGATTGAGAATGAAGAAGGAATCAGCAATATCGATGAGATCATTCGTGCAGCAGATGGTATCATGGTTGCCCGTGGAGACCTCGGAGTTGAGATTCCGGCAGAGGAACTTCCATATCTTCAGAAGATGATGATCCAGAAATGTAACGATCAGTTCAAGACAGTTATCACAGCAACACAGATGCTCGATTCTATGATGCGTAATCCACGTCCGACAAGAGCTGAGGTAACAGACGTTGCGAACGCTGTATATGACGGAACAGATGCTGTAATGCTCTCAGGAGAGACAGCACAGGGTAAATACCCACTCGAGGCACTTCAGATGATGGTTCATATCATCGAGCAGACAGAGAAACACCTTGATTATGATAGCATGCTTGAGAAAGAGCACGGTCATTTAAGAGGCGGAGTATCCAGTGCAATCGGATATTCATCCGTACTGGCAGCAGCAAACCTGAATGCAAAATGTATCATTACACCATCTGTATCAGGAGCAACTTCAAGAGTTGTATCCAACTTAAGACCAAGACAGGAAATCCTTGGTGTAACTCCGAACGAGAGAACACTGAGAAGAATGTCTATTTACTGGGGCGTAAGACCGCTGAAATCTCTTGAAGTTGATACAACAGAAGATATCTGTGAAAATGCGATTGAACTGGCACAGGTAAAACAGTATGTTGAGCCGGGAGATGTTGTAGTTATCACAGCTGGAATTCCTTCAACAAATGTAAGCAAAGAGAGAAGCTTTACAAGTAATATGATGAGAATTGTGACAGTAGATTAAATTAGAAAAACTTTTAATAAGAGCCAGAACAGTTACCGTGCGTGGTGCCTGTTCTGGCTCTTATTAAATACAATCAATATATTGACATCCAACAATCAATGCTGTATAGTGTTCCTGTAAAGAACTACTAATCAGAGGGATGGTGCTATGGACGAAAGTAAAGCAATTGAATATCTGATGCATTTTGGAATGTCCCGGCAGGAAGCAACTGTTTATCTTCGGCTGATCGAAGCAGGAAAGCAGACGGGGTATGAGATTGCGAGAGATACAGGAATCTCAAGGTCGAATGTGTATGCATCACTGGCAGCTCTGGTTGAGAAAGGGGCTGCATATCTGGTAGAAGAGGATGCCAAGCGATATATTCCGGTTCATGTTCAGGAGTTCTGTGGTAACAGAATCCGCAGAATGGAAGAAGAACAGAAATGGTTGGATATGAATCTTACGGGAGAACAGAAAGAAGAAGAAGGATATGTTACGATCGATGGTCAGGAACATATTTCAGATAAGATCCATAATCTTCTGGCTAATGTGGAAGAAAGAGTGTATTGTTCCTGTTCCGGTGTCTGTCTGGAACAGTTGAAAGGACAGTTAAAGGAACTGACAGAAAAAGGAAAAAAGGTAGTTCTTGTGACAGATCATCCATTTGAACTTTCAGGGGCGATCATTTATGTGACGAAAGAAAAAGGAAATCAGATTGGTCTGATCACAGATTCTAAATATGTACTTTCGGGTGAATATGGACAGGAGAGCAGAAACACTTGTGTTTATTCCGGACAGAGAAATTTCGTTACGCTGTTTAAAACAGCACTTGCGAATGAGATAGAATTAATCAAAATACGCGAAGGAGAAAATGAAAATGAGTAAGAAACCATTTGTGACAAAAGAACAGGTTGAAGAGATTGTAAAAACATATCCGACTCCGTTCCATCTTTATGATGAGAAAGGAATCCGCGAGAATGCAAAAGCATTAAAGGAAGCATTTGCATGGAATCCGGGATATAAAGAGTATTTTGCTGTAAAGGCAACTCCGAATCCGTTCCTTTTACAGATCTTGAAAGAGTATGGATGCGGTTGTGACTGCTCCTCTTATACAGAACTGCTTATGTCAGATGCAGTTGGAATTGATGGTCATGATATTATGTTTTCCTCTAATGATACACCAGAGGAAGATTTTAAACTTGCTGATAAACTTGGAGCAATCATCAATCTGGATGATATTACACATATTGACTTCCTTGAGAAGACAATCGGACATATTCCGGAGACAATCAGCTGCCGTTATAATCCGGGCGGAATATTCAAGATCAGCAATGATATTATGGATAATCCGGGAGATTCAAAGTATGGAATGACAACAGAGCAGATCACAGAAGCATTTAAGACACTGAAGGCAAAAGGTGCAAAAGAATTCGGTATTCATGCATTCCTTGCCAGCAATACAGTGACAAATGATTATTATCCAATGCTTGCAAAAGTTCTTTTTGAGCAGGCAGTACGTCTTCAGAAAGAAACAGGAGTACATATTAAGTTTATTAATCTTTCTGGTGGTATTGGAATTCCTTACACACCGGATCAGGAACCGAATGATATCCGTGTGATCGGAGAGGGTGTCCGCAAGGTTTATGAAGAAGTACTTGTTCCGGCAGGAATGGGAGATGTTGCAATCTACACAGAGCTTGGCCGTTTTATGATGGGACCTTATGGCTGCCTTGTGACAAAAGCAATCCATGAGAAGAATACTTATAAGAACTACATCGGAGTAGATGCATGTGCTGTTAACCTGATGCGTCCGGCAATGTACGGAGCATATCATCACATTACTGTTCTTGGAAAAGAAGACGCACCGTGCGACCACAAATATGATGTAACAGGTTCTCTGTGTGAAAATAATGATAAGTTTGCAATTGACAGAATGCTTCCGGAAGTTGATATGGGAGATTACCTTGTAATCCATGATACGGGTGCACATGGTTTCTCTATGGGATATAACTATAATGGTAAATTAAAATCAGCAGAGCTGCTCCTGAAAGAAGATGGAAGTGTACAGATGATTCGCCGTGCAGAGACACCGAAAGACTATTTTGCAACATTTGATTGTTTTGAGGTTGGAAAGAAACTTTGCAAATAAAAAACAAATAAAATCATAAAAAAATAGTTGAAAAATGTGACCGGATATGGTAACATAAAAAAAGCTGATTCGGACAGGAAGGTTTTCTTGTCCGACAGAATAAGCCGCTGTGGCGGAATTGGCAGACGCACTTGACTCAAAATCAAGCGGTTAGTAGCCGTGCCGGTTCGAGTCCGGCCAGCGGCATCGAACTTAATCTCTGAATTCCTTGTAAATCCAGTGTTTGCAAGGGGTTTGGAGATTTTTTATTATGCTTATGGGGCACAAATGGGGCAAACTATAAAATTTTTAACTCCCTTAGCTGTTCGTTTCGCTTACTTTCTAATTTCTTTGTGACGTGGAGATAAATTTCTTGTGTAACTCTGCTGTCATTATGTCCAAGTCTTTTTGAGATACTGTCAATGTCAATTCCTTGCTCCATCAGTAAACTGGCATGTGTATGCCGAAGAGTGTGCGGTGTGATTCTCCGCCCAATGATTCGTTCAGATGTTTCACGTAAATATTTAGAGTAGCAATCGAAGTTGATGTGTTCTTTCGTTGTTCCAGGGAAGAAAGCTGTGCTGAATGCCACTACAGTGCCTTTGTGGTAGCATAGGAGCACGTTTCTACAGACCGTGAGTAACTCGTCTTGAATATATACATCTCGCACAGAACACGGTGTCTTCGGGCTTGTAACGATGTCAGCTACATTGTCATACGTTTTCGTTACATGAATTTTCCTATTCTTCAAATCAACATCAGAAGTGTTCAGAGCTGCAGCCTCGCCAAATCGAAGACCAGACAAGGCAAGAAATTCAGTAAGCAGCTTCCATTCTACAACGGTCATTCCAGCAATCAACTCCTTTAACTCCAATGATTCAACGAATTTGTTCTCTATTTTCTGCCGATGAGGTATATCACTGAAACGCTCTATCTTTCCAAGATAAGATATGTCTGCAATATAATCATTCTTGTATCCCCAACGTAACAACGCTTTTAATCTGATCATCCATTCATTTAGAGTGCTGTGTTCTCTACCAGTGCCGAGGAAACGTTCTCTGATGTATCCGGCTGTCAGCTTGTCAACATAGATATCTTTGCCAAGAATGCTCATAAGCGTGTTACACACGGCACTGTTCCTTCTGTAAGTAGATTGTTTAAGTGTCTTGACTTGTTCTTTTCTGTACAGCTCGACAAGGTCTTTTAAACGGATCCTGTCCACTTGCGGTGTGAGGGCACTCTCAATTTTATCTGACAAAGTCAGTGCTGCCATTTTACGATTCTTTGCTGTGTTTTTATCCATTACAACAGCTACTCGTTTTGACTTCCCGGTCATTGGATCGGTGTAGCGTTCCACAAATTTGTACTTGCCATTCTTTAATTCTTCAACCCACATAATCATCTTCCTTTCTATATTTGAGTACAAAAATAACAGCCCCACAGCAGAACAACAGTTCTGCTTGTATGACTGCCCCGAAGATGATACAATATTTATTGGATTTGAGTGTATCTCTTCGGAGTTACCAAAAGAAGCATATTGACGTATGTTTCTTCCAGTTGACCGTTCCTGTTGACGCAGGAGCGGTTATTTTTATTTCAGCAAATCTGCAATACAGATCTTAAGGTCATCATAGATTCCAACAGGAATCTCATCATCAAAAGAATATTGATTGAAGTCTTCTATATCACCAAAGAGGTAAGTTTGAACAGTCTCTTTCATTGGATTCACGATCCAGTATTCACGAACACCGGCTGTGCGGTATTTAAACAGTTTGGTAAGGTAATCCATACGCTGACTACTTGGTGATACGATTTCAATAATGAAATCCGGGGCACCGTTGCATCCACGATCATTAATCTTGCCTGGATCACAGATCACTGAGACATCTGGTTCTACATAGTTATGATCATCCTGGTTCAGAAAAACAGCAAATGGAGCAGGCAGAACTTCGCAAGGACCTCCGTGGGATTTAATATAATCCCGGATTGTTGCGGAAAGTTCCATTACAAGTTTCTGATGAAGATAACTCGGTGGAGCCATGTCATAGATCTGACCGTCAATCAGTTCTGCACGCTGCCCATCAGGAAGAGCGTAGATGTCTTCGATTGTGTAGTTGTTTGATTTTGGTAATGGCATGTGATCACGACCTTTCTTAATTACTTTAAGGTTGATGTTCTTGTTTCATTTTTTGACTAATACGATATTGTTCCGCATCTGGAACATCAATAAATTCAACTGTTTTATCAAAATTCTTCTTTACAACAGCTTTGATCTCATCAAGAGTAACATTGAAAAATTCTCTTCGAGTATTTACCATATTTAATTTTCTATCTTCAAAGGCTCTGTGCAAAGCGGTTTCAAGTGCTGGAGCATCATCGGAAAAAATCATAGCATGTACATCAAAATTGAATGGAACAGATGCGTCACCCAACTCATCAACTCGATCTTGAGGATCTAATCGACGAGTCATTCCGATTTTATATACATTAGGACCAAAAGCACCAATATTAGAAATAACATATACATATCCTGCACGCTGGTTAGCTTCTCTATAGTCAATATCTTTCATAGCTTTATCAATGTCATTTAATTGAGACTCAAGTTCCAGCTTCTTGTCAAGCAAGTCTTTGTTTTCTGGATCTGACTGTAATTGGATGAGCAAATGCTCATATGCGGTCTGATAGTGAGTTTGTTCTTTTTCTATTTTCTTTCGTTGAGCTTCAATTTCCTTTTGTAAACGAGCAGCTTCTCTTAATTCTGCACGAGCAGCTTTTTGAGCTTCTTTTTCTTCTTGTTTCTTTTGTTGATATTCAAAAGATAGTCTCAATTCTTTTACTTTTAGGTCTAAGTAAGCAGGTGTTATTGAGATATTCATAATTGTGCCCAATTTAGAAATTGTTTCAGCAGATTTATATATTTTATTAAGTGAGGCATCAAAATTAGTATACTTAACTTTCGAGATCAGCTCATCGCACTCAGTATTAAAAGCTCGCAAAAGCAATTTCTGAGTATCTGAAACCATTTTCTTTCCTTTGGCAGAACTTCCATTTACCTGCCATGTGGTAACTCCGGAGACTGCAAGTTTATTTTTTATCATATCTTTCTGTTTAGAACGAATTTTGGCAAGTTCTTCTTTATAATCAAGAGCATTAGCAAATTCATAGGTTGGTTTGTAAAGACCAAATTCTTGAACAAGAATTTCATCATCAAGGGTCACAATTTCTTTTTTCTTACAATTTATTTCTTGATTCAGTTTATCGATTTCTTTTTGCCTTTTAAGTCGCTCTTTTTCAATTTTTTCGGTTTCTTTTTGAAAGCTTTGATTCAAGTTTAATAATTCATCCTGTTTCTGCTGCATGTTATTATTTAATTCTCGAATTGTATCTTTCAGCATAAGAGCATTTTGCATTTCCGGGGTAAGTAGTTCTTGTAAGTCGTTATACTTTTGTTGCAATTCTGCTAATTCTGCTTTGTACTGATTTCCTTTGAATGTGTCTAAAAATCCCATTTCTTTATCCTTCCCCCTTGTTCCTATGAGTACACCACAAACTCATATATAATCTCTTACGAGGCTATATCACATCATTTCAACTACTACCAGATTCGGAATGAAGTATATAATATAGTTATCAACGGTAGTATATACTCCATACTTATCACGGTAGCAGCTGATACATTCTTCCAGATATTCTTCTGTAACATCCAGAAAGTCTGCAATTTCATATTTATTTTGACATCCAGCATTGAATGCATGGATGATTCCCATAAGTCCGATCAGGCGGTTGTAGCCGTGCAACCGGGCTTGACGTTCCTGTTTCCGGTTTTGTACGGAATTTATATCTATAATATCACCAACGGATGTGTGGTGATGTCCAAGTTCTTCAGCCAGTGTACAGGCTTTTTGAACTGTATTCATATCTTTTCTGATTGCGACAGTACCGTCACAATACAATCCTTTTATTCGATCACTGTGAAATGTATAATCTATAACATCTATACCGTCCCCGCAGGCTTCGTCTTGTAAACATTCGTATGTGTTCATATGTATAACACCTCCCACTCAAGTATATCCGGTAAGCTGTCCAATAAATTACTTACCTCTTTTGCCTTTTACAAATTCAGCGAACTGACGGATTTCATCAAGTTCGTCTTCTGTATATTCATCACCGTCAAAGTGTGCGGCGAGAGTGGTTGGAGTATGATCTTCCCATCCCATAAGATAAGCCGGCGATATATTAAGTGCGTCAGCAATCTCCTCCAATTTATCTACAGGCATATTTTTTATATATCCGGTCTCATATCTTTGAAGCGTGGATTTACTAATACCCACTTTTTCGGAAAGAGTTTGATATGACATATTTAGTTCTTCACGCCTGGTTTTCATTCTTTTCATTATGTCTTGCATTTTCTCACTTATTTCTTTTTCGCTCATATCATTACCTCCGTATAATGTAATTATAAACTATTTTTTCATATTTGCAACATATAATTCAAAAATATTCAAAGAATGTTGCATATATGGGTTGACAATGCAAGATAATTGATGTAATATACAGATATCCCAAATATGCAACGAAAGGAAGTGAGAAAAATGTCGTTTGATAAACTAAAGGGAAAGATGACGGAAGTACATATTTCACAGGCTAAATTATCTGAACACCTTGGTATTACAGTACAGTCATTGAATGCTAAGTTGAATGGGAGAAATCAATTTACACTGGAAGAGGTTGTTAAGATTACTGAATTTCTAAATTTGAAAGATCCAGTAGATATTTTTTTTGACCCAAGTGTCCCAAATATGCAACAAACTATAAGTAAACAATCGAAGTAGTGAGTAGGAGGTGGATATTTTGGAAGAAATGAAGAAAGAAATGGAGAAAATGAAAGACCAGATAAAGACATTAAAAACATCTTTACTGATCTTAAATATTGCATTCCTTATTGTGTCTACTTGTTTGTTGATTCGTTATTCTCAGATTCAGCAAGCTCTTTCTGATATTGTTCAATATTTGCAAGATGTGAATTTATTTCATCGACTGATTCTTGCAATTTATCAAGCTTCTCGACTGTTATAGCATCAGAAGCCTCAGTGTTTTCTAAAATTTCTGAAAGTATTTGAACTTCGGTTTGATGCAAAGCGAGTTGTTCCTGTTCTGTTGCCGAAGGTCGTAGAGCGAGGATTAGGGCGATGAGTGCAATAACTGTATTAAGCAGATTTAAAAATCTATCAAAGGTCATTTTTGAATGCTTAGAGTCAACAGGAGAAGTATCGGCTACATTATCAAAGTCAGAAATGATGGAGTTATTAATTATTACATATTCAGTATCTGAAGCAGAGTCTGGTTGAATTTCGGTTCTAGCGGACAGCATTTCTTTAATAGCATTTTTCCAGGCAGAAATTGTGGCGGGAGAAACTGAAGAACCAATGGAAGAAATTAGCGAGTCTAATGCTTGGTGAAGTTCCGGTGTAACTACAAAGTCAGATGCTAAATTCGATATCGAGGATAAAGAGGACTGAAAAATATCCAATGAAACTTTTAGAGAATTTGTACCAAGATTTTGTAATTGGGCAGCGGCACAGTCGGAGGCTAATCTGGATAACGCGGAATTTAAACCAGATAAATCCAGGTAAGAATTAGCTAAAGAATCATTCGCCATAATAAAACCTTCTTTCGTAATTTTATGAAAGAATTTTATCATAACATGAAAATATTTTCAATGTGTTTACAGCAGAGCTCAGAAAGATGCAACGTGACGAGAGCAGTAACGGAAATGTGGTGAGAAGAGTTGGACTGGACTACCTGTTTGCAACAGAAGAGTCAGAGAAAAGATAGGAAGAAAGGAGAAATATGAACGAATTACAAATTTTCAATTCAGAAGAGTTCGGTGATATCCGAACAGTAACTATTGACAGTGAACCGTGGTTTGTTGGAAAAGATGTGGCGACAGCACTTGGTTATTCCAACCCGCAGAAAGCAGTTCGTGACCACGTATCCGAAGAGGATAGAGGGGTGAACGAAATGGACACCCCATCAGGAAGACAAAATTTAGCAATCATCAATGAATCTGGCTTATACGCATTAATCTTCGGTAGCAAGTTGGAATCAGCAAAGAGATTCAAACACTGGGTAACATCAAAGGTTCTTCCGGCAATTAGAAAAACAGGCGCTTATCATCAGCCAATGACCACCGATCAGAAGATCCAGTTACTTGCACAGGGTAATGTGGAACTAATAGAGAAAGTAAATTCCATTGACAAGGATTTACAGGAGTTCAAGCAGGACATGCCGTTACTCGCCTTGGAGTGTCAGAGAATCACATGGGCAAAGAATAACAAGATTGTTCCACTGATGGGCGGAAAGAGTAGTCCAGCGTATCGGGACAGGAGCTTGCGAACCAAAGTTTACAAAGACCTTGATAAACAGCTCAAAAGAGAATTCGGCGTTGACACATACAAGGCAATCAAGAGAAATCAGTGCAACCTGGCAGTAAAGATTATCGAAGCGTACAAGCTCCCAATGTTTTTGAAAGAAGAGATTGACGCTGAAAATGCGCAGATGAGTTTTGAAGTGTAGGAGGGAATCAAGATGAAAACTATTATAAATCGAGAATACGCAGGAGAAAAAGAAGCTTTTGCTCCGCTTATTGGATTCAAGGTAGTAAGTGTGGAAGATGGACCCACTAATGGTGATTTTGGAGACATAACTGTTCTTACATTGGTAAATGAACATCATGTAGCTATTGATGTAACTATTTCGGATGAAGCTATTTGGATCAGTGAGCCACACGCAGTTAAGGATGATTTAAGTGCTATCAGTGATGAGGACGCAAAAGTGTAAGAAATGTGGTTGGGTTCCAGCGATTGAGCAGGTGGCGTGAGGGGTACTGATGAAGTGAGGTGAAAGCAATGAAGAAAAAGATTATCAATAAGAGAATCAACGGAGATTCTGAAGAGCTGCACGCATTGAAAGGATTTAAGGTTTTAGCAGTTGGAAACGGAACAATCGGAGAAGAGTGTGCGTTGAGAATCGTGCTGATGAATGAGAACGACGTTGCTGTTGATTTAAGTATCACAGATGACGGAGCGTACCTCAGCGAGTTTTACGCACTGACAGAGGACATGATCCCACGTACTTACGAGGACTAGAGAGGTGAGAAGAGATGCTGACAAGAGCACAAGCTGTTGCAGAGCTAGAACGCATCTATGAAATTCTTCCGCAGATTGCATCTGCACTGGCAGATGTAAGAAAGCCAGTTGCTCAGTACGCAAAGACATCGTACTTCAAGGATGTGTATGGTCAGTCAATGGGAACTGTTAAGAATCGGAAATATGGAATCATGAATCAGATCAAGCTTGGTCGGTATCCAAAAGATGCGATCATGGACCGATTCATTGACAAGGCTGTGTACGCAGACTACAACCGATTCTTCAGAGCGCTGGAAGGTGCAACAAGAAAGTATGTTCCTGAGTATGATCCAATCGAATCGATGATATTGGTGCGGAAGATGGAAGGTGAGACAGATGCGGAACTGTAAGGAATGCAGAAGAAAGAACCACTGCATGGAGATGAGTAGATTCATTCCATGTACATCTTATGTGAAGGGAGGGAGATAAGGTGAATCAGATCGATATGATCGACATCCAAAGAAGAGCAATCCAGATAGTTGATATCAAGAGACAGCCAAGAAGAATTAAGAACAATTATAGAGAAGAAACAATGTCAGCTGTCATGACAGTAGTTGCGATGGGATTGGTAGTTGTCTTAGGAATCGCAACATGGGTTATCTTTGGATACTAAAAAAGAGTGCCATAGCAAAGGCGGCAACCTTCAGGCACTCAGGTAAAAAACCAACTTAATAATACCAAATTGAAAGAGAGAACACAATGGGAAAAGAAGATTTAAAAATAACTTTGGATGAGTTGAATGCAATTGTTCCGATATTTGCACATGAATTTTGCGATAAAAATGTTGGAGAAAACGATAAGGTGATCATTGGTGCTGCAGCATATATCTATCAGAATGTAGAAGATTACGTGTGTGGGGCAAGAAAAATCGACAAAGAACTTATTGAAATGAGCAAGTGTGGTCAGAAATTAATAAAAATATTATTTGGCTTTTGAAAGGAGATCATATAAATCATGGAGCAACCATTCGAGATATTTGATTTCAAAGATGAAGCAGAATGGCTGAATGGAAGAATGAATGGTATCGGTGGAAGTGATGCAAGCGCTGTTATTGGGATGAACCCATACAAGAGTAATATAGATCTGTTTGAAGAGAAGATTGGAAGAAGATTTCCGGAAGACATTTCTGGTAAGGCTTGTGTGATCTATGGAAAGTATGCAGAAGAACCGATCAGAGAATTGTTTAAACTGGACTATCCGGAATATAAAGTAGAGCATCATGAGTTCAGGATCCTGCGAAGCATCCAATATCCATTTATGCAGGCGTCACTGGATGGGGAGCTGACTGATCAGGACGGCAGACGAGGAATTCTTGAGATCAAGACAACCAATATTCTGCAGAGTATGCAGAAAGAAAAGTGGAGAGACCGGATTCCGGATAATTATTACATACAAGTTCTGCATTACCTGCTGGTCACAGGATATGAGTTCGTTGAATTGTGTGCCCATCTGAGAACAGAATGGGGCGGAGAGAAGCGAACGACAGTGAAACATTATCACATAGAAAGAGCAGAGGTTCAGAATGATCTGGACATGCTGCTAAGAGAAGAACAGAAATTCTGGAATTATGTAGAGAGTGGCAGGAAGCCACCGCTCATACTTCCAGAGATATAAATACAAGGAGGAACAAAATGGAATTAAGGATTATTAACCCGGAAGAAAATGGATTTCTAAAAGAGATCCAGTGGAATCAGGAAGAGGTAAAGGCGTGGGTTGCTGCAAGAGTGCAAGACTATAAGACAATTGCATATACTGCAGATCAGGCGAAAGACATGAAGAAAGATCGAGCAGATCTTAATAAGTTGAAAGCTGCATTTGAAAATGAGAGAAAGCGTCTGAAGAAAGCTTGCATGGAACCGTACAACCGATTTGAACAGCAGGTGCGAGAAATCACAGCACTGATCGATGAGCCGGTCCAGTTGATTGATTCCCAGCTTTCTGAAATCGAAGAGAGACGTAAGCAGCAGAAACAGAAAGAGATTGAAGACCTTTTTGGAACGATTGGATTCCAGGACTTTATTACACTGGAAAGAATCATGGATCCGAAGTGGCTGAATGCAACGGTATCTCTTAACAAGATTGAAGAGCAGATGAAGAACTTGCTGTTTAGAGTCGGTACAGAAGTTTCTACGATCAACAGTCTTCCGGAGTTTAGCTTTGAAGCACTGGAGAATTACAAGAAGACGCTTGATTTAAATATGGCCATTGCAGAAGGACAGAGACTTGCAGACATTCAGAAGCGGAAACAGCAGTATGAAGAAGAACAGAAACGTATTGCTGAAGAAAGAGCAAGACAGGAGACAGAAAAACTTACAGCTAAGCAGCATGAAAATGATGTAACGGTTACAGAAGCTACTCCGGTTAATGAGACCGTTATTGTAAGAGAAGATCCAGTTGCTACAGATCTGATCCAGTTAGATTTCCGTGTATTTGGAACAAGAGAGCAGATCATGGCATTGCGTAACTATATGATTGAGAATCAGATTAAATTTGGAAAGGTGGAATAAAAGATGGCAGTACAGAACAGTTTAGCAAACAGACAGACGAAAACAGGAATGGCTGCATACCTGACGCAGGATGCAGTAAAGAAACAGATCAACAGTGTGGTTGGTGGAAAGAATGGGACAAGATTCATTTCCAGTATCGTATCAGCAGTTCAGACAACACCGGCTCTGCAGGAGTGTACAAATCCAAGCATCCTGTCAGCAGCATTACTCGGAGAAGCATTGAACCTTTCCCCGTCTCCACAGCTTGGCCAGTTCTATATGGTCCCGTTCGATAACAAGAAGAAAGGCTGCAAGGAAGCGCAGTTTCAGCTTGGCTACAAGGGATATATTCAGTTGGCAGAACGTTCTGGATATTATAAGAAACTGAATGTTCTTGCAATCAAGGAAGGCGAACTGATCCGTTATGATCCTCTGAATGAAGAGATAGAGGTGGAATTGATCGATGATGATGTGATTCGTGAAGAAGCACCTGCTATGGGATATTATGCAATGTTTGAGTATGAGAATGGATTTCGCAAGACTATGTACTGGTCTAAGAAGAAAATGCTTGCACATGCTGAGAAGTATTCCCAGGCATTTAAAAGAAACGGAGGAGCAAAGTCCCTGGAACTTTTGGAACAGGGAAAGATTCCGGAAAAAGATCTTTGGAAGTATTCCTCTTTTTGGTTCAAAGATTTTGATGGGATGGCAATGAAAACCATGCTTCGCCAGCTGATCAGTAAATGGGGAATCATGAGTATTGATCTGCAGAACGCCATTGATAAAGATATGGCTGTGATCCATGAGGATGGAACTACAGAGTATGTAGATAATCAGCAGGAACAGGAAAATGTTGTTGCCGATCAGGAGCTGCAGGAGGTGAAAGAGAACAAAAAGGAACAGCCGGCAGGAAGTATTGAAGAGGAGTTCTTCCAATAGAAAATAGTTATCTCCTTATAAATTGAACATATGTCACATACGCAACTTATAAACAATGTTTCTCCTGTACTGGATACGCTGGTCCGGTACAGGAAGAAAGGGGAAAGAATGAAATCAGTAATATTTCATGTCCCTGGCAAACCGCAGGGAAAGGCAAGAGCCAGGACTGTTTACAATAAAAACTTAAGTCACTCAGTTAGCTATACACCAGAGAATGATCTGCTGTATGAGAATCTGATCAAAGCAATGTATATCACTGCTGCCAAAGGAACAAAATTTGACAAAGACATACCGGTAGCTCTTCGAATCGTAGCAAGGTTTGAACCGCCGAAGAGTACCTCTAAGAAAAAAGTGCAGCAGATGCTGGCAGGTGAACTTCATGTCATGAAGAAACCGGATATCGATAATATAGTAAAGGTTGTAGCGGATGCGCTGAATGGCGTGGCCTACAAAGATGATACTCAGATCGTATTTGTCGCTGCAAAGAAAGCATATTCAGCCGAGGAAGGACTGGATGTGATCGTGGAGGAATATAAAGCAACAGAATAAACAGGAAGGCGGTGGCAGTGTTGCCAAGACCAAGGAAGAATGGGTTAGACTACTTTCCACTTGATGTTGATTTCCTCGATGATCCGAAAATAAAGATACTGAAAGCCAGATACGGCAGAGACGGTATCGTATTTTATATCTACTTGTTATGTGAAATCTATAAGCAGGGATATTATCTGCGGGTAGATGATGATTTTGAATATATCATATCTGATGATCTAAAGATTGATCAGAATAAGGCGAAGCAGGTCTTGAACTTCTTGCTGTCACGGTCACTGTTTGATAACACACTTTTTCAGTCGGACAAGGTCTTGACCTCTGCCGGAATACAGAAAAGATTTCAACTTGCAGTCAGAGAACGAGCAAGGAAAAATCCGATAGAAGTTGGAAGGTACTGGCTTTTAAAAAAAGAAGAAACAGAACCTTTTATTAAGTGTACCCATTTTAGTGATTTATCCGAGATAAAAGAGAGTTATTCCCGGAAAAACGATTGTAATTCCACGGAAAAATCCCTAAAGAAAAGTAAAGTAAAGAATATAGATAATATATTAGGATTCAGCCCGGAACTTGAACAGGCATTTCAGATGTATATTCTTGTCCGTTCTAATAATTATGGAGACATAATACCGGAACAGATCCAGGCACTTCGAGAGGATTTGATCCAATTGAGTGATTCAGAAGTTGAACGCATTGCTATTGTTAAGAAGGCAACAGCAGGAGGATGGAAATCATTTTATAAGACACCAGGCAAGGAGAAGCAGAGCAGAACCAAGAAGGCAGCAGTTAAGGACAATAACAATTTTAAGAGAAGGCAGTATGATATGGATGATCTTGAGAATCGACTGTTGGGAAGGTAGAGAAGAATGGGTGAAAGTAAAATAAGAAAATGTATTATCTGCGGACGGCTCATCACGGCATCAAGAAGATATGCATACTGCAGTGATGAGTGTGCAGGTTATGCTAGCAAAGAGCGTGCTAGAGCAAAAATGCGTGAAATACAAGAGGAACATAGAAAATTTATTACAGAGACCAGGCAAAAGAAAAATATGAAGAAGCCGGGAAGAAAGTCAAAGCAGTACAGAAATGAGCTCATAAGAATAGCTGTGGAAGCAAGAGAGCATGGTATGAGCTATGGACAGTATGTTGGAATTTATGAATACCAGAAGGGGATGAAAATTTAAAATGAGTAGAATGATGGACGCAGATAAATTTCTTTCCTGGCTGAGTGAGGTCGAGGGTGAGATCAGGAAAGAGAAGATGAAAGACTGTCAGCCGGATCGGTATGATGACGGGTTGATGGCGGCAACAGGGACCATCAGGGAGTATGTTGAGAAGATGTGCAAGATCGACGAGGCAGAAGGAAAGGCGGATCAGAGTTGGATTCCGTGCAGTGAACGATTTCCAGACGACGATAGATATATTCTTGTATCGTTTGAAAACTCCACAATGCCGGATATCGCGCGATATGAAGAAAATGACGAGGGTGGCACGTTCTATCCGGGAGATGATGAAAAATCCTATTCAAGCTATGGACTATTTGTCAATGCGTGGATGCCGTTGCCGGAACTGTACAGGAGAGAGGATGAGCAAGACCATGAGACTGATTGACGCAGATATGCTGACTGAAAAAGTGACAAAATGGCTGAACCCTGACCCAAACGCAGATAGAATGGTGGATATTGACGATATAGCAGCCTCCGTTTTCATGGAGATTGAAGAGCAGCCGACGGTTCCTTTGTGGATATCTGTAGAAGATAGCCTGCCGGAAGATGGCGATAGCAGATTTTACATGTGCTTGGTAGAAAACCATCTAGAAGACCCGCCGATGTTTTGCCAGTACGAAGAAGGATATGGATTTGGTTTCTGGAGAGACATATATGATTCGGTAACACTTGGCTTTGTGGACTCTGAGTTTGAAACGATGGAAGATCTGAAATATGAAAAAGTTCTCTATTGGATGCCTATGATAGAGCTGCCAGAGGAGGCAATGCAAGATGCCTGAGCAAGAAAAGAACGACCGGGAACAGTTAGAATATCTGAAACTATGTTGGAATGCTGTACTGCAAGGAAATGAAAAGGGAGGACGAATGTAAGAGATGGGCGAGAAATCAAAAAGAGTAAAATTAGATTATGATGCGATATGCGATGAATTAGATATTCAGGGAAAATCAAAAACATGGCTGTCAGCAGAGATCGGAAGAAGTAGGTCATATTTTTCCAATCTTCCAGGAACTAGAGCTGGAGCAATAGTACCGGAGAACATGGAAGCACTGATCAGCAGGACATTGGGTTACGCTCCCGGAACATTTGTAATCCAAGAAGAGGTGAATGAAGCGGTGGAAGAAGATCAGGTGCAAGTAGAGTTTATCGAAACACTGTACGGAAATCAGAAAGAGATCTTGAAAGTACTTGGAGAACTTAGTGGAAAGGTGGACATGCTTATGAGCAGTATGAAGAATGTCCAGACTGAAACTGTTGCAAGAAAACGATTTGCTGAACTTTCCGACAGCGTTGAGTTTATCAGGGGCAAGAGCAACACAAGCGTGATCAAGTTGGAAAAGCTGAAAGAATTATTAATTGAGATGGACAACGGAAGACTTGATGATAGAGATTCAATTATCGAAGAGGTCTCCAAGTTGATGGATAGCAAGACGGTGATCACAAAGGATTCGGCAAGAGGAAAGGCTTATGAGCTATTGGAAGAACTGATCACGGACAGAAACGGTGTAGAGCAGACAAATGTGTTTTCTGAAGCTGACAAGAGAAATATCTCGAGAAAAGATATCTTGAGAGCAAAGAATGAAATGGACATTAGGGTAACTACAAGAGGGATTGGAGCGAACAGCAAGAAGTATTGGTGCAAAGGATAAAACATGAACAGACAAGAACAAGAGGATAAAGCGCAGCTTGAGTACCTGAGAAAGTGGAAAGAGAAGAAACAGAAGAGAAAGAATGACAGAAGACAAACAATAAAATTGTGCGAAAAAAAAGCGCGTAAGAATGGGTGCCCAGAATGTTGTGAACAGTGTGATCTGAATACCAGAGGCGGATATAGATATGAGGCAAGAAATCTGATTAGAGAACAGGGCAAGCAGATATTGCATGAGGATGTAGCAGAGTATATCGCAAGAAAATTAGGAATTAAGAGTGGAGGTGATACCGTTGGAGATGAGACTGGAAGAGAACAATGTGAAGAACGAGAACAACCGGAAAAAAGAGTATCTGAGAGGATACAGAGCCAACAGAAGACGAATCAGTAGAATTGACGATGAGGTAAGAGAGCTCAGGGAACTTGCAGAATCTACGAAAGCAACAGACTATTCGGGGATGCCTCATGGAAGTGGGAATCAGAAAGATTTGTCAGATGAACTGGCAAGAATAGATTCACTGGAGAAAAAACTTGAGATAGAAAAGAGCAAATGTATCGAATCGTATATATCCATTGAGAATCAGATTAAGACAGTGAAGAATGAAGATGAGAACGATGTACTGTTTTACAGATACATTAAGGGATTGCGTTTTTGGGAAATCGCTGAAAAGATGGATTGTACAGAACAGTGGGTTCATAAGTTGCATGGGAGAGCATTAGGACGTTTAAAAATACCAAAATAATTTATTATAGTTTATTGAAGTTTAGTATAGATATGTGAGAGAATTACAATGAGCCTGAGGCGGAAAGCTGATGGCTCGTCCTCTCTTTGTATAAAACCTAAGAGGCACCTGCACAGGGATGTGTGGGTGTTTTTCTGTTGTATAATGTCGAGATTTGGGATATTATGAAAGTAGGTTTTATATGTACGGAGGAAGAACATATGAGTGAAGAAAGTATGAATAATGAAAAAGAAAAATGTTTTGTCATTATGCCAATTAGCGATCAAGGAGATTATCCAAAAGGACATTTTGAGAAAGTGTATGAACAAATTTTCGTTCCAGCTATCGAAGCTACTGGTTATGATGCGTTTAGAGTGGATGAAGATAATATGTGCACGCCGATTGTTGAAAAAATATTCAAAGCAATTCAAGAATGTCCAATGGCATTGTGCGATTTAAGCAATAGAAATCCTAATGTTTTGTATGAATTGGGAATCCGACAGGCTTATGATAAGCCTGTGGTTTTGGTTAAAGATGAAAAAACAGAAAGAATTTTTGATGTATCTGGAATTAATACAATATCATATATGAGTACAAGATTATATGAAGAAGTTTTAGACGCGAGAAAAAGAATATCCGATGCAATAATATCTATGAAAGAAGGAAAACAAAATTCCATAATTAAAGTGCTAAATGCACAGAAAGCTATGGTTTCGTCAGATAGCATGACTAAAGAGGAGAAAATAGAAATTTTGTTATCTGGATTAGTAAAAGATGTAAACGATTTGAAAAATCAAGATAGACATTCAATGATAGAATCTGTTTATAATAAATATCCATATAACAATTGGGAAAATTCATATGTAAAAGAAAAAAATGGTTTAGCAACATTGACATATTTTATTAGTTTGAAAAAAGATATTACTGATAATGAAATAAAGAGAGTAGTTGATACGGTGTCAAATCATTATAACGTGAAAATTAATTACATTATAGATGATGATGTTTTGTGTTTAGAAATTGTGTCTGATGATATGCAGAAGTGCAACTTTGTATATAAAGATTTGGAAATTCGACTCAGAGATAGAGAAAGAATCAATCAATAGGTGGAAAAGCTTATTTGCATATTTCTGCCTATTACTAACATGGTCCATGAAATAAACCAGAATTGAAGGTGGTGAAGTGGCAGGTTATGAAAACATAAGAGATAAAGGATTTGATAAGCGAAGTACGGAGGAACTACGGGAGATACAATCTCGTGGAGGGAAAAGAAGCGGCGAGGTCAGACGCAGGAAAGCAAATTTTCGGAAGACGTTGAATCTGCTGCTCACTACAGAAATAGATAATGAAGAATGGAAGCCGGTTTTAGAGTCGCTTGGTGTTGAGTGTACTCTGGAATCGGCTTTGCTTATGGCTCAGATTAATGAGGCAATGCGTGGAAATACAAAGGCTGCATATTTTGTTGCCCAGTATGCTGGACAGAACGCACAGACTGCTGCGGATGATAAAGAACAGCAACGCAGGACAGAACGGATGGAGGCGGATACAGAAAAGATCCGCAGAAGCTCTGGAAATGCTGAAAATGAGGATGAAGGAGTAGAGATTATAAATGATGCGCCAGAAGAAACAAGTCAGGATATCGGATATAGTGATTCCGAAGTACCTGCTGATATTCAATAACCGAAGTATCAAGCATATCATCCTGACATCTGGTCGTGCCGGGACGAAATCCAGTTATGCAGCTATCAGGTCAGATTATCAACTTGTATCAGATGCCAATGGCTCTGTGGTTGTGCTGCGTAAGCATCATAACAAGCTGCGGAAAACAGTTTACAAGGAGATGCTCCGAGGAATTAACCGCTTGGAAATTCCGAAAAGTAAGTTCCGGATTACAAAGTCTCCAATGGAGATCACTTATAAGAAGTATGGAACAACGATGTATTTTGCCGGATCAGATGGCATTGATGATACGAAAGGTATTATTGATGAGGATAAACCGATCAAGTTGGTTGTGCTAGACGAGTTGACAGAATTCTTTGATGATGGTGAGGGAGAGGATGAGTTAAGTAATATCGAAGCTACTTTTGTTCGTGGGAATAAAGGTGGTTTCCAAATGATTTATCTGTATAACCCACCGAAGAATCCGAATGCACCGATTAACCAGTGGTGCAAGAAGATGGAGAAACGTTCCGACTGTGTTCATATCCATACAGATTACAGAGATGTACCTGCTGCCTGGCTGGGACCTGATTTGATTGCTTCTGCCAAGGCAATGGAGGCTGCTGATCCGAAAATGTACAGATGGGTTTGGCTTGGAGAATCAGTAGGAGTAGATGAACTGATTTATTACATGTTCGGAGAAAGGCACAGACAGAAACCGGATCCAGATAGAAGATACGACAGAATCTACATTGGTGGTGACTATGGACAGCAGAATGCAACAACATTTCAGGCATTTGGTCTTGATACTTACAGAAAGAAGTTTCCAGGACTTGGAGAGTATTATCACAGTGGTCGAGAGACTGGAAAACAGAAAAGTCCGTCAGAATATGCGCAGGATCTGGTTGAGTTCATGAATGAGCTGCATGAACAGTATGAGAACCGGATTTTTTATATTTTTCTGGACCCATCTGCCAAAGGTCTGGCGGAAGAGGTGAAGAGAGCTACCAGGAACGGATTGGATTATCAGGTATTTCTGCGGGATGCGGAAAATGATGTGGCTCTGGGAATCAGCCGGGTACAGAAGGTACTGGTATTTGATATCCTGTCGATTTCTCCAAAGCAGGAATATGCGGTGCAGGAGTTTGGAACATACGAGTATGATAAAAAATCCATCGAAAAGGGAAAAGAAGTGCCAGTGAAAGAAAGTGATCACTGCATGGACGCAATCCGTTATGTGGTTATGGGAGCCTGGAGCAAGATTAAACATTGGCTGCCCTTAGATACAGTCGGAGATGACGTGAGTGTAGGCGATATCAGCAGCACGGAGGTGAGAGAAGAGGATGAATATCTTTAATTATTTCAGAAAGAAGGGAATCGATACGGTAGATGCTTCATTCTATCGTAAGATTGATGAGTGGATCAGCTGGTACAATTCCAATGTCCGGCAGTTTACATTTTACAAGGTATATACCGGACGCGGTACAAGTAAACGATGCCGCAGAAAGAGCATGGGAATGGCAAAGAAGCTGTCTGAAGACATTGCAGATCTGCTTCTGAACGAGAGAGTTATGATTACACTGGAAGACGAAGCAACACAGGAATTTGTGCAGAAGGTTCTAGATAATAATCATTTTCTGGTTATGGGAAATGATTACCAGGAACGGAAGGCGTATTCTGGAACAGTGGCGTATATTCCTTATCTGTATAATGCGGTTGTACAGGAAGACGGAACGATATCGGCAGGGGAGATTGGGATCAACTATGTGGATGCCAAGAACATTTATCCGGTCAGTTGGAATAATGGAGAGGTTACGGAGTGTATTTTTACGTTCGTGCATACAGTCCGCCAGAAGAAATACGTGCAGATCCAGTTCCATCAGATTGAAGAAAAGGGAATGTATGTGATTGAGAACAGCGTTCTGGAATGCACAAAAGGCAGTACGGAATGGCGAGAGCTGACAGAACAGGAATGGAAACAGCTGAAACCATTTACAAATCTGGCAGCCAGAACCGAGACCGGATTCACAGAACCACAGTTTGTTATTGACAGACTGAATATCACAAACAATGCAGCAGAGTGCAATCCAATGGGAATTGCGATTTTTGCAAATGCAATCGATACTCTGAAAAAGCTGGACATGGAATTTGATTCTTACTGCAACGAGTTTGATCTTGGAAGAAAAAGAATCTTTGTTGCTCCGGAAATGCTGACGAACGAAGATGGATCTCCAACCTTTGATCCAGATGACAGCGTGTTCTATTCGCTTCCGGAAGATTACGATAAGAACCAGACTGGTCTGATCAAAGAAGTGGACATGAGTCTTCGGGTAGAGCAGCACAGCAAGGCAATCAAGGATGATCTGAATTATCTGTCTCTGAAATGTGGATTCGGAACAGAAAGATACCGGTTTGATGGGGCAGGAGTAAAGACTGCGACAGAGATCATTTCTGAGAACTCAGATATGTACCGGATGCTGAAAAAGCATGAGACGATTCTGGAAGATGTCCTGGAGCGGCTGATCAGAATCATTATCCGACTCGGGATTGTGACAGGGAACGCACTGGATATAAATACAGATATTGTGATTGCTTTTGACGATTCTATTATCGAGGATAAAGGCGCAGAGCGGCAGCAGGACCGTCAGGATGTCAGCATGGGAGTGATGCGGCATGAAGAATACCGTGCAAAATGGTACGGGGAGACCGTGGAGCAAGCAAGGCAAAATCTACCAGAGCAGAATCAGGTGATGGAATAATATGCGAGATGATTACAAGAATCAGATGGCCAGTAAGATTGCTGGAAGATATCAAGATTTAGAACTCCGAATCATGAAGGATATTGTCCGGCGAATCAAGAAAACCGGAAAGATTACAAGCACAGCAGACTGGCAGATTAACAGATTGCTTATTTTGGGTTATTCTTCAGAAGACATTGAAAAGGAAATTAAGAAAACGCTCGATGCTTCTTATCCAGAAATGTTTGAGTTGTATGATAAGGTAATTGATTGGGAATATGTCAGGAATAAGGACATATATGAACAAATCAACGTAGAGCACATACCATTTGACCAGAACGAGCAACTTAAGCAGATTACAGATACAATTATTGATCAAAGTTTTGCAGATTTGGAAAATATAACAAATTCGCTTGGTTTTTACTTGGATTATGGAGATGGTAAAAAGGTTATAACACCGCTGGCGCAGGTTTATACAAATTATCTTGATTCAGCATGTTTCGATATTGTAACCGGAGCATTCGATTACAACAGTGTGCTGCGTAGAGTTGTGACTCAGCTCACCAATAGCGGACTTCGACAGATCGATTATTCCTCCGGAAGAGCTAATCGGGTTGACGTAGCTGCAAGGAAAGCTGTCATGACGGCAGTCAGCCAGATTACCGGAAAGATATCAGAGTACAATGCAAAAAAGCTTGGAACAGAATATTTCGAAGTTGAATGGCACGCCGGAGCGCGTCCGACTCATTCTGTGTGGCAGGGAAGAGTTTGGAAGGAAGAACAGTTGTATTCGGTATGCGGTCTTGGAACGGTAACGGGTCTCTTGGGTGCTAACTGTTATCATACATATTATCCGTTCTTTCCTGGTATATCTGAGCGTAATTGGTCTGATGATTGGTTGGATGCAAAGAATAAGGAAGAGGCAGAACCTAAGATGTTTGCAGGCAAGAGATATACTCTGTATGAAGCAAAGCAGAGACAGCGTCAGATGGAGACAGCAATGCGAGCACAGCGCGAAAAAGTGCAGCTGCTGCAGCATGGGGGCGCAGATCCGCAGGAAGTAATGCTTATGAAAGCAAAATACCAAGGTCAGCTTAATGAATATGCTAAATTTTCTAAAAAGATGAAACTGGAACAGGAACGTGAGAGAATATATCTTGATATGCGTGGAAGAATAGCAACTAATTCGGAGCAACAGAATTCTATGTTTCCACCGGAGATGATTCAAAATGCATCAAGTGATATTGCTCAGTATAAGAAATACAGGGAAATTTTGGGAGATTCTATCGGATCACTTGTAAAGTTTGGTCAGTTAAAATATAATGATAGTGAGAAATGGGAAAAGGTTCAAAGCAAATTTTTCACATATCTTGAGATTGACAAGAAAGATTGGTCTCAAGAGTTCAAGATTAAATCCAAACAAGCATATGATAGATTCAGAGAGCAAGGAGAAGAATTATCAGTTCATGCTTTGAGTCGATTGCCAAGATTGAATAAGCCAGGATATGAAGTGATTCACGAAAAAGATGTTCTCGAGCTGGTAAAAACAAAGCCGAATTATTCTGAAGGAGAAGAAAAAATAATTTGGTTCAGTCCAAGTAAACAGCTTGTAGTTATAAAAAATAAAAACTCTGGTGATATAGTTAGTATTATTCGGAGAAAAAACAAGAAGGAAGGATGGACAGATGCAGGTTTTTAGAAAATATATGAATTATATAAAGGATTTTCTTGAAAATACTCCAGAAGATATATATGAGTTTTCTATTATCCTTGAAGATGCGTTAGTTGATGAGTATGATGCAATGCATGCGGAACAGCCGAGAGCAACTGAAATATTGGCAGAAGAAACCCCGGACATTTGCGCATCAGCAGAACCGGGGATGAAACCAAAAGAAATTGAAGAATTCAAACGTAAATTGGAAATTGAATACAACAAAGCATTAAAAGCAGTTGTGTAGTTGCCACCAGTCGATACGGCCGGTGGTATTTTTGTACTCGTTTTCAGGAGGTGATCCAGTGATTGAAATAAGAATAGCTTCAAATAGTATCCACATGACGGGACATGCCTGCCGGAAAGGTGCAGACGGCATTGACAGGGTGTGTGCCGGAGTATCTGCACTTACCTGTAATCTGATCAATTCGCTCAGAGACCTGACGGGAGACCGGATCAGAGCCGATACTGGAAGTGGAATAACGAGAATCGAGTGGGAGCAGCTCTCAGATAAAGGGAAGCTCCTGATTGATTCGTGGGTTCTTGGGTTGACGGATATCAACCGGGAATATAATTGCATAACATTTTTGTAAGAGACATCCTTTGGGATGTTTTTCTTATGCCCAAAACGTGAAGGCGTGAAAAGCTCGAGAGCCTGTCGAGGCAAAACGGAGGTAAGTACGATGTACAAAAAAAGAATGATGTTACAGCTCTTTGAAGACGGCGCAGGAGCTGGCTCTGGTGGACAGGGCGGAAATGCCGGGACTGGAAACGGCAGCCAGGGATCTGCTGGAAATGCATCCGGAGCACATGGAACCGGAACATATACTTATGAACAGTTGGAAGAAATTGCAAGTTCACGAGCCAAGAAGTCTGAAAGAGTTGCATTGGCGAACTTCTTCAGGGGTCAGGGCATGACAGAAGAGGAAGTTACCCAGGCGATTACTAAATTTAAAATAGACAGAGCTGCGAATCAGCCCAATGTGGCACAGCTGCAGCAGGATCTGGAAGATTCAAGAAATGAAGTCCAGCAGATGAAGAACGAGAAGTTCTTATCCGGCAAAGGTGTCAAGGCTGATGATCTGGACTATGTGACTTACAAGGTTTCCAAAATGGTAGATGACAAAACGACATTTGAAAAGGCAGCAGAGAAGTTTTTAGAGGAGAATCCGAAATTTGCCGGTGGAGGTTCTTACCGGATTGCAGATTCTTCTGCGGGTAATTCTTCAAATGGTTCCGGTGGGAACATGAACGCTTCCATCAATGACCGGATCAGAGCTGCCGCGCGAAGATAACGGAGGTAGAGTAAATGCAGAATAGAAGAATGAATTTAAGATTGTTTGAAACAGATGCAAACATCATTGATCGTACCGGAGCAGAGGCTCTGATTCCAATTCAGGAATCCAATGAGATCATCCAGGGAACAATCGCACAGTCAGCTGTACTGTCAAGGGGCCGTAAGCTGGCAAACATGACAAGCAAGCAGTATAAAATGCCGGTACTGGATATGCTGCCGATTGCTTATTTTGTAAATGGTGATAACGGACAGAAGAAAACTACGAAACAGGCATGGGATAAGAAATTTATCACTGCCGAAGAGATTGCAGTTATTGTTCCGATTCCGGAAGCAGTCCTGGATGATTCCGAGTACGACATCTGGGGAGAGGTAAAGCCAAGAGTAACAGAGGCGTTTGGAAAGGTTATCGACAGTGCGGTATTATTTGGTGAAAATAAACCTTCTACATGGAGAGAAGATGTAGTTGCGACAGCTACAAAAGCGAATGCAGTTGTGACATTAGGAACGTCAGACAGCCTCTATGACAAAATCATGGCAGAGGATGGAGTGATCGCAAAAGTTGAAGATTGCGGATATTTTGTAAATGGTCACATGGCAGATATCTCTATGAGAGCTAAACTCAGAGGTCTGAAGAATACGAATGGAGATCCACTGTTCAAACAGGATCTGCAGGGTTCTACACAGTATGCACTGGACGGATCACCGATGAATTTCCCGAACAATGGTGCATTTGATAAGTCAAAGGCGCTTATGATTTCCGGAGATTTCTCACAGCTGGTATATTCCATCAGACAGGATATTACTTTCAAGCTGTTTACGGAAGGTGTTGTTCAGAATACAGATGGCACAATCGCATACAACCTGATGCAGAACGATATGGTTGCGCTTCGTGCAGTGATGCGTCTTGGATGGGAAATCCCGAACCCGATCAATTCACTGAAGACAGACAAGACCAAGAGATGTCCGTTTGCAGTTCTGAAATCCGGTGAGTAAGGGAAGGTGATGATCCATGCAGGTCACGTATGGATATTATGCAGACGAATATGGAGGAAGAACCATTCCGGAACAGGACTTTCGAAAAGCCGAAAGGCAGGCGGAAGCCTATATCCGGCATTTGACTTATGTGAAAGGTGATATCTTTGCTGTGGAAAATGACGCGGTAAAAGATGCTGTTTGCGCTGCAGCAGAGGTTTATTACAAATACAATGCACAGCAGCAGTCAGAAACCCCGTTGGTGAAGTCAGAAAATAATGACGGATACAGTGTCACTTATGTTACAGAGCAGACGGATGGAAAGACAGCAGAAGAGATTGTGAAGAAAAAGGTATATGATGCGGTATATCCTTATCTTCTTCCTACTGGATGGCTGTCAAGAAAGGTGGGGATGCGTTGTGATCACAAATATGGATGTGACTGTTTATAACAGGAAATACGATGAGACCACTCATTTTGATACCTGGTCCCGGACAGTCTTGCACGGCGTTCATGTTTATGTAGATCATAAGACCGCAGTTTCAGATAACGGTCTGAAAAGTGCGGAAGTCTATAAGATCCGTATTCCTGCGGATATTCCGGAAGCAGGGCAGTATCTTCCGCCGGATCAGTTCGCCTGCTGTGGCGGTTATGGATACTGGACCATACAGAATGATGATCAGATTGTCCTGGGAGAGTGTCAGATTGAGATTGAAAGACCTGCAGATCTGAAAGCCGTGTTCCAGAAGCACTGCAAGGTGTTGAGCTGGTCAGACAACCGGTTTGGTACGACTCCGCACTGGCGGATCGGAGGCGAGTAAGATGGCAGGAAAGAAAGAATTCCGGATCACAACTCCGAGAGGCAGCGTATTTACGGTGACTGGCAAGAATGGTTCTACCACGGCACGGCTGGAATGGGCTCCGGGATTCGCACAGAAAAAAGCGGAGGGATTTTCAAGGGCGCAGGCATTTGTAGATTCCGAGTGTCTGCGCTACATGAATCCATTGACACCGAGAAGAACCGGGATGCTGATCAAGTCCGGAACGCTTGGAACGGTGATCGGTTCCGGATCTATTGAATACCTGGCACCATATGCCCGCCGGCAGTATTACGAGCACAGATCAAAAGCACGATGGTTTGAAACCATGAAGGCGAGCAAGAAAGATGTGATCAGGGAAGGAGCTGAGAAACTTGCAGGAGAATAAGAGAAAGCCGATTATTGAAAGCATCCGGGAATATGTGAGAACGTATCCCGGAATCGATAACCGGAAGATTAATATTGATTATCTCGGAGACGGAATGGAGTATTCCATTGATCCGATTGGAGCAGATCCTGTCTATAAAAAATATACGGATGGGAGCTGTCTGAAACAGTTCCAGTTTGCCCTTACCAGCAAGGAAGCCTATGACGGTGATGCAAGAACAGGCATTGCCAACAGTGGCTTTTATCAGGATTTTGAAGAGTGGACGGAACAAAACAACTTAAATGATATCGTACCTCAGCTGGACGGTCACAACGCTATTAGGGTGGAAGTGATGCAGTCTGGCTATTTATTTAGCGCGGAAGCTGATCTCGGACGGTATCAGATGATATGCAGATTGATTTATAAGTAAGGAGTGTGAAGAAATGGCAAGTGAAAAAATGTTAGTTGGCAGACATAAGAGAGTGGCTTTTATGGACGCTGACGGATCAGGAAAGACATTTACCAGAATGACGGGATTTACATCGCTGTCGGATGGAAAAAACTCGACAGAGTACAGCCGGCAGTATGTGGATGAGGCGTCTGAAAGAAGTGACGTAGTCGGTTATGCGCCGGCAATCGATTACGAATTTGACCGGTATACCAATGATCCGGTACATGAAAAGATTGCAGCAATTACTGACGATGAGATTCTCGGAACAGAAGCGCAGGTTGATATTGTGGTGGTAGATCTGTTTGAACAGAAGACATCGGAAACAACTTGTACTGCACGAAAGAGAACATGGAGTGTAATTCCGGATACAGAAGGGGACGGTACGGATGCCCTGATTTACAAAGGCAGCTTTAAAGCGGCCGGAGAAATCACAAAGGGTACTGCAACCACCACAGACGGATGGGGGACCTGTACATTCACTGCTGGCGGAGAATAAAGAAGAAATGGGAGAGTGAGCCTATGAGCCTTTGGAAATTTGGAGATTTTGAAGCAGACGTGGATTTCACGGATGCGGATTTTTTAGATGCGATCGATGAAGCGAAAGCAGCAATGCATGAAGCGGAGCAGAATGTTCCGGTAGTCGGAAAAAACAGTGATATCATCCGTGCACAGTGTGCTTGCTTTTATGTGTTCTTCGACACCCTTTTTGGTGAGGGGGCAGGGGAGAGAATCCTTTGCGGAAAGAACAGTATCAAACTGTGCAATGAGGCGTCCGAGTCATTATTGGATTTTGAAACAGCAGAAGCAAAGGCGCTGGACAGCAAATACAATAAGTATATGCCAAACCAGAACGTTACGCAGCAGTTTCCTAATCCACAGCCACAGTCAAGCGGAAACCGTCAGCAGAGAAGAAACTACCAGAAACAGTATGGTAAGGGAAAATATTCCAATACCGGAAGGTAGCAGAGCATGAATATTTTATATGAGCAGTTTCCGGAAGAAGTCAAGGTGAACGGGGAGTACTACCCGATCGTGACAGATTTCCGTGAATGGATCCGTTTTACGGAGCTGGTTGAAGACGATTCGGTTCCGTGGCAGATCAAATGTGGACTTCTGTTGCAGTGGTATCTGGATCAGGTTCCGGAAGATATTGAAGCTGCAATTTATGCACTCGGAGATTTCCTGATGTGCAAAAGGATGTACCAGGATGATCCGGAAGATGAAGAGGAAGGGCAGCAGAAAAGTGGGAAGCCGGTATTTTCTTTTTCGGAAGATGCCGGCTGCATTTATGCAGCGTTCCGGGAGGCATATGGAATCGACCTGCAGCAGATTGATTATATGCACTGGTGGGAGTTCCGGAGCTTGTTTGACTGGTTGCCGGATGGTACAGAGATTAAACAACGGATTATGTATCGTTCGATTGATCCTGGAACAATCCGGGACAAGGACGAACGTAAACGGATCAAGAAGATCCAGAGAGCTGTTGCACTGAAAAAGAAACAGCGAAAGCTTGATGATTATGAGATTGGAGATATGTTCTCATGATGGAAATTAAAATACCGACACG
>OFSC01000134.1_pt1 | contig 61733 bp, 48 predicted proteins | sample 1543201 | NCBI WGS metagenome assembly OFSC01 (sample SAMN04209228, study PRJEB22552) | human gut metagenome | biome: gut; material: feces | host: Homo sapiens | place: USA: Oklahoma
TTGATGCCACACGCAAGGCGCGGTTTTCCACTTATGCCAGCCGCTGCATTGAAAACGAGATCCGTATGCAGTTCCGGCGGGAGCGCAAGAGCGGGCAGACCGTTTCCCTGCAAGAATCCTTGGAGGCAGACGGGGACTCTGCGCTGACCTTAGCGGACGTGATACAGGACGGCTTTTGCATGGAGGACAGCTGTGAGCGGCAGGAGGATGTCCGGCGGCTGCGGCAGCTGCTGGACACCCTGCCCGCCCGGGAGCGGCAAATCTTACTGCTGCGGTATGGGCTGGCCGGGCAGCCGCCCCTGACCCAGCTGGAGACCGCCGGGCTGCTGGGCATCAGCCGCAGCTACGTTTCCCGGCTGGAGACCCACGCGCTGGAACTGCTGCGGCAGGCGTGGGGCAAAAACGGCTAGTTTTCACTCCTGCAAAATTTTCAACTGTAACTCGTCCAGTTGTTCAAAAGTATATAGCCGGTTAAAAGCTTCTACCAGTTCCTTTTTGGAAAGGCGCGGCGGCAGCCCCAGCGCATTCAAGAGTCTAGCCTTGCGCTCGGCGCTGCCGGGCTTGCCGGAAAGCCCCCACTCGTACAAATCAGTATAGGTGATCTGCCGCCCCGCCGGGCGCACCGGCGCGGCACCGACTTCCGCGCCCAAGGCGTCCAGCAGTGCCTGCCGCACAAGGGCGTCATCCACGCCCTCTACCCCCAGCAGCCCCTCCTTGCCGGGCTGCGCCTTGCGCTTTTCCTTGCCGTGGATGGCGGGCACATAAGCCTGCACCACGTTCTGCGCACCCACCATGTTGGTGATGTAGTTGCGGATTCGGAAGCCTGCCGCGTCCGAATCCGTGAGCAAGATCAAACCGTTTTTCTGCGCCAGCGCCCGGAACAGCTGCTGGCGCTGTTTGTCTTTATAAATGCCAAAACCATCCGTCAGCAGGATCATGGCATCGGTCAGGTGCGCCAGACGGACGGCATCGTACTTGCCCTCCACGATCAGCACCCGGTCGGTATGGATCATCTTGCTTTGCATCATCTTCCGCTCCCCGCCAGCGCCAGACGGCACAGGGCTGTTTCCAGCAGTGTCTGCGCCGCCACAGGCTGGCTTTTCAGGCTCTGGTCCAGCTCCAGCAGCACCTGCAAGCAGGCCTCCAGCTGGGGCAGGGTGTAGTGGGCGGCAGTTTCTGCCGAGCGCTTCAGCCGGTAGTCACTGCCCTTATAGCCAAAATCTTTGTGCACCGCACTGTAATTCTTCCGCTTTGCCGCCCCAAGCTTTACCCGGTACAGGTCCACATAGCTGCCGATCATGGCCGCTGTAATGGCAATGGGCTCCTGCTGCAGCCGCAGCAGGGTCTGCAGCTTTTTGCAGGCTCCGGTGGCGTTTTTGGCGGTGATCATGCGGATCATCTCGAACACATCCGCTTCAAGGCTCACCGTGCCCATCTCCGCCACCATGGATGCGCTCACGGTCTGGTAGCCGGACAGGGCACAGAGCTTATCCACCTCGTTTTCCAGCAGAAAGGGGTCCTCGCCGCAGCGCTCCAGCAATGCGGTGGCTGCGCCGTCCGGCAGGGTTGCGCCCTGCGCCTTTGCGCGCTCCATCATCAGATTTTTCAGTTCAAAGGGGCGGGGCTTTGCCAGTTCTTCCGTGTAGCCAATGGCCTTGCACTGGGCTTGCAGCTTTTGCGCCTGCTTGCCCAGCTTGAGCTTACCGCGTTCCAACGGGAATACGCTACCCAGCACTGCCACGGCGTTTTCCAAGCTGGCAAGAGTGCTGCACAACTCGTCCAGGTCCTTGCTGCCGTAGGCTGCGGGGTCTATTTCCGGCAGCACCACCACGCGTCGGGTACCAAAAAATGAGATGGTACCCGCTGCCATGATAAGCTGTTCCAGTTCCGGCGCAGCGCCGTCCAGGATGGTGGCGTCCTCGTCGCTGTCTGCCGACAGCATCCGCACCGCCGCCGCCACTGCCTGCCGCACCAGATACCGCTCGCTGGAATAAAAATAGTAGACCGGGCAGCCCTTGTCGGCCAGCTGCCGGAGTTTTGCTTCCGTGGCCATGCAAATGCCCCTTTCCTGTTATAAAATGCTCCTTGTATTGTACCACACTCGACCCGGATTGCAAAGCATTACCCCAGGGTGTATCTGAAAAGTCGAAAATTTAGCCTATTTCTACAAGCACAGCTGGATTTTGCGTTAAACAGCCTTGAAATCCACAAAGGATTCCTGCGGCTATTTGCCTTAAATCCCGCTTGTGCTTGCGAAATATTCGTCATTTTCTTTGTTTTCAGATACACCTTAGCTTTCACCGCCGGTGCGGCGCAGGCTGAGGGAGGCAGTGTACTGCGTTTCCGGTGCCATCCAACTGTAACTGCGCATCGCCAGCAGTTTTTGGTACTGCACTGTCTCCGGCTTTTTCGGCGTGGCGATCAGCCACTCTGTCTGCAACGACTGCGCCAGCTCTGCCTTTCCGCTCAGGGTCACAAACTGCCGGTTGCCGATGCTCAGCCGCACAAGACACCCTTCCCGGGTGCGCAGCAGTTCCACCGCCGCCGGGGTGCAGCGCAGCTTACGGCTGGTATTGACCGGCAGACGCTCTGCTCGGATGCCCTGCTGCGCGGGCAGGGTGCAGGCGGTTTTTGCATTCATGCGCAGGTCTGCCACCAGTTCCACAGTGCGCACGCCCCGCCGCGCTAGCTGGTTTTCCACCGCACGCTGGGCGGCGCTGCCGCCCCGGAACAGTACCACTGCCCGGTCGTTCTGGGCAATTACCACCGCAGGCGCCTGTGCGCTGCCCACAAGGTCGATGTGCACCACGTCCCGGCTGAGGGCATTGCCCAGCCCGATGCCCACCGCTGCCGCCAGCAGAATGCCCGGCAGAGCCACCCGCAGACGCACCCGCCAACGGAAAGCCAGCACCCCAAGCCCGCACAGCAGCAGACAGACCAGCGCTGCGTAGGCGGTATTAAAGTAAATGGATGCCCCGGGCTTTGTGCTGAGCCAGACCGCCCAGCCGTTCAATAGCCCTGTGAGCAGGTCTGCCGCCCGGGAAAGTACCCCATGCACCGGTGCCAGCCACGGCACCAGTCCCACAAAGGCTACTGCCAACCCCAACAGAAGCAGCGGCTGCACCATCCACAGCACCGCGATGCTGGAGACCACTGCCCACGCGCTGACGCTCAGGCCCCGCAGCACCAGCACCGGGAAGGTAGCCGCCGAGGCGCAGGCGGCAATGCAGGCACTCTCTACAAGACCCTGCACGCCCTTCGGCAATTTGCTGTACCACGGGCGTCTGACCGGCTTTTGCAGATTTTCCCCTGCTTTGACCCAGAAGCGCCTGTCGTGGGCGTCCCGCATCCGGCGGATGCAGGCGTTGCCTGCCACCGTGCCCACCACTGCCGCAAAGGAGAGTTCAAAGCCGATATCCCACACCGCATAGCTGTTGGCGGCGGTCATCAGGATGCCTGCCGCCGCCAGCGAGGTAAGGGCGTCCGGCGGTCCCCACACCCACACGCCCAAGGCGCTGACCCACACCGCCACGGCGGCGCGGCGCACCGAGGGTGTAAAGCCGGTCATGCCCATCAGCACCAGCGCCAGCAGGCTTTTGCCCACTGCACGCCGTCTGCGGCGGCGATAGCTCTGCTCCCAGCGATAGGGCAGCAAAACGCTCAGGATATCCCCGCACAGGATGGAAACGTGCATGCCGCTGACCACCAGCACATGGGAAAGCCCTGCGCCCCGGTAGGCGCTGCGCAGCTGCGCCGAAAGCCCGCTGCGGTCGCCCATCGTCATGGCAGCCAGCACGCCGCCGGTGTCCCGGTGCATGGCACGGCGCAGGCTCTCGCTCAGTTTTTGCTGCAAGCGGTGGGTGCGGGCACGGAAGCTACCGCTCTCACCCAGTACGGTAAGCTGCGGCTTTTCGGCCAACGGCTCTGCCTGCAGGGCAATGCCATCCGCGTACTGCGCCGTCTGTTCTTCCATGTCCGGTTGTTGCAGCGTGAACCAGCCCTGCACCCGCTGCCCTGCTGCGCAGGCGGGCAGCTCTGCACAGGCTATGCGAAAGCCCGCCGGGCTGCCGTTCACGCTTTCTACCCACAGGGTCGCGTCCACTGTGTCCGAAAAATAGTTACTGTCCGCGCGCTCCACCTCAGCAGTCAGCAGCACGGTGCGCCCGGCGTAATTTGCCCGGGCACGCTCCAGCCGGGCGCTCGTGGTATGCACCGCGCAAAGCCCCGCCAGTGCGCCCAGCAGCAGGCAGACCGCCAGCTTGCGGCTGCGGCGCGGGATGCAAAGCAGCAGCAAAAAGGCAACAAAAAATGCCGCAAACGGCATAAAAAGCTCCGTTTGCGGCAAAAAAGTCCACAGGAAACTAAGGCCCATCATTCCGGCGCAGAACGCGCAGAGCGGGCGGCGCATCCCGGCTTAGTGGAAGAACAGGGGCAGCGGCTCAAGGAAGATGATATCCTTGCGCTCAGAAGCATCGCCCTCGGCCAGAACAGCGGCCTGACCCACGATGGTGCACTGGGTCTTTTCTGCCAGCGCGTCCAGTGCCTTCAGAGAGCCGCCGGTGGAGATGACATCGTCCACCACCAGCACCCGCTTGCCGTTCATCTTTTCCAGTTCCTTGCGGTCGATAACCAGCTTCTGCTTACCGGCAGTGGTAATGGACTGGTCCTCCACCACCACGGGGTCCGGCATATACAGCTTGACACCCTTGCGGGCGCAGATATAGGGCTTGCCGCTCTGACGGCTCATCTCGTGTGCCAGCGGAATACCCTTGGCCTCGGCGGTGAGCAGGATATCAAAATCCGGGCACTTCTTCAGCAGCTCCGCAGCAGCGGCCACGGTCAGCTCGGCATCACCCAGCATGATAAATGCGGCAATGTCCATGTGGTCGTTCACCTTGCAGATGGTCAGCTCACGGGTCAGGCCTGCGACGTGCAGGGTATAAGTTTCAGCCATAATCAAAATCTCCCTTTCGTATTGGAATCAGACAGGCAGTTTTTCGCCGCCCAGAACATGGAAATGCAGATGCTTCACGGTCTGGCCTGCGTCCTCGCCCACGTTGGAGATGATGCGGTAACCGTTTTCCAGCCCCTGCTCCTTGGCCAGCTTTGCGATGACGGTGAAGATGTGGCCCAGCAGAGCACCATCCTCCTCGGTCAGCGCAGCGGCAGAGGAGATGTGCTTGCGGGGAACCACAAGGAAATGCACCTTTGCCTGCGGGTTGATGTCGTAGAATGCCACTACCTGGTCATCCTCGTACAGCTTTTTAGAGGGGATCTTGCCCTCTGCGATCATGCAAAACAGACAATCTTCCATGGGGGAACACTCCTTCCTGCTTCTACAAAAGCCCGCCGCCCGGCGCGCATCCGGCACCGGGCGGGGGACATGGATCTTTTTAGCCCAGAGCCTTCTTGACGATGGCGCTCACAGCAGCCAGTGCCTCGTCGATCTTGGTCTCGTCCTTCAGACCGGCCATTGCAAAGTCCGGCTTGCCGCCGCCCTTGCCGCCGGCAATAGCAGACAACTCCTTGACCAGCACACCGGCCTTCAGGCCCTTTTCCTGTGCCAGCTTATTCACGGTAACAGCCATGGTGATCTTATCCTCAGCCTTGCCCACCAGAACAGCCACCACGGGGTTCACGGCCTTGTCGCGGATGCTGTCGCACATGCCGCGCAGGGTGTCGCCGGTGGTACCGGTAAAGTATGCAGAGGCGATCTTCACGCCGTCTGCTTCCTCAGCATTGTCGAACAGGCTGTCCACCTTGGAGGCGGCGATCTTGGCCTTCATCTCCTCCAGCTCGCGACTCATGGCCTTATTCTCAGCCATCACAGCCTCGGCGCGGGCGGGCAGAGCAGCCACGTTGTTGGCCTTCAGGGTGTTGGCCACATCATGCAGCATAGCCTCCTGCAGGTTTGCACGGATCAGCAGGTTGCGGCCGGTGACAGCCTCGATACGGCGGATGCCGGCAGCCACAGAGGACTCGCTGACGATCTTGAAGCCGCCGATCTGGGCGGTGTTCTTGACATGGGTGCCGCCGCAGAACTCGGTAGACCAGCCCTCGATATCCACCACGCGGACCACCTTGCCGTACTTTTCGCCAAACAGAGCCATTGCGCCCAGCTTCTTGGCTTCCTCCACCGGCATCTCCTGCACGGTGACGTTCATGGAGTCAAAGATCTTATCGTTAACGATCTTCTGCACCCGTGCCAGTTCCTCGGGGGTCACGGCGCTGAAGTGAGTGAAGTCGAAGTGGGTGATGGAGGCATCCTGATAGGAACCAGCCTGATGCACATGGTCGCCCAGCACCTCACGCAGGGCAGCCTGCAGCAGGTGGGTAGCGGTGTGGTTGCGGGCAATGGCCATGCGGTAGCCCTTGTCCACCTGTGCGGTCAGCACATCGCCCACCTTCACGATACCGCTTTCCAGCACGCAGGTGTGGACGTAGTAGCCCTTGGGGGTCTTTTTCACGTCCAGCACGCGCAGGCTGCACTCGGCACCGTTCAGTACGCCGTGGTCGGCAGCCTGACCGCCCATTTCTGCGTAGAAGGGGGTCTTATCCAGCACCACCAGCACGCCGTCCTTTGCCTCCTCGTCGGTGGCAATGGCATCGGTCAGGGTCTCTTCATCGCTCAGCGCCACAACAGTGCCCTTGTCGGTCAGGGTGTCGTAACCGGTAAAGACGGTGGGCTCAGCCTCCAGTGCGCCGAACAGATCCTCGCTCCAGCCGGAGATGTTCTTCTTCAGGCGCTCGGCGCGGGCGCGCTCCTTCTGCTTCTTCATCTCTGCGTGGAAGCCGTCCTCGTCGATCTCCAGACCCTGCTCGGCGGCGATCTCCTTGGTCAGATCCAGCGGGAAGCCGAAGGTATCGTTCAGCTTGAAGGCGTCCATGCCGCTCAGCAGCTTCTGGTGTGCCTTCTCCAGACGGTCGATCATGTTGTTCAGGATGTTCATGCCGGCATCGATGGTGCGGGCAAAGTTTGCCTCCTCGGTGCCGATGACCTTCTTGATATAGGCGTCATGCTCGCGCAGCTCGGGGTAAGCGGACTCGCTGGACTGGATGACGGTCTCCACCAGATCCACGAGGAAGGGGTGGTCGATGCCCAGCATCCGGCCATGGCGGGCGGCACGGCGCAGCAGACGGCGCAGCACATAGCCGCGGCCCTCGTTGGAGGGCAGGATGCCGTCAGACACCATAAAGGTGCAGCTGCGGATATGGTCGGTGATGACGCGGATAGAAATATCGGTCTTGGGGTCCTGCTTGTAGGTCTTGCCTGCAATGTGCTCCACATGGTGCAGCACGCTCTGCACGGTATCCACCTCGAACAGGTTGCCCACGTTCTGCATCACGCAGGCCAGACGCTCCAGGCCCATGCCGGTATCAATGTTGGGGCGTGCCAGACGCTCGTAGTGGCCCTTGCCGTCGGCGTCGAACTGGCTGAACACGAGGTTCCAGATCTCCATATAGCGGTCGCAGTCGCAGCCCACGCCGCAGGTCGGCTTGCCGCAGCCGTACTCGGGGCCGCGGTCAAAGTAGATCTCGGAGCAGGGGCCGCACGGGCCGGAGCCGTGCTCCCAGAAGTTGTCCTCCTTACCCAGACGCACCATGTGGTCCGGGGCAATGCCAACCTTCTTGGTCCAGATATCGTAGGCCTCGTCGTCCTCCTCATAGACAGAGATGTGCAGACGATCCTTGGGAATCGCCATCCACTCATCGCTGGTCAGGAACTCCCATGCCCAAGGGATGACCTCGTCCTTGAAGTAATCCTGGAAGGAGAAGTTGCCCAGCATCTCAAAGAAGGTGCCGTGGCGGGCAGTGATGCCCACGCGCTCGATATCCGGGGTGCGGATGCACTTCTGGCAGGTGGTCACGCGGTGACGGGGCGGCTCCTCCTGTGCCAGAAACCACTTCTTCATAGGAGCCATGCCGCTGTTGATCAGCAGCAGGCTGGGGTCGTTCTTGGGTACCAGGGGGAAGCTGTCCAGACGCAGATGACCCTTGCTTTCAAAGAAGCTCAGGTACTTTTCGCGCAGTTCATTCAAACCGGTCCATTGCATAGATCTTTCTCTCCTCAATTGTCTTTGGCGCTCAGGCGCCGTTTTTATGCTGTTATGGCAGAGGGGCGGCACGGTGAAAAAACAAAAAACAGCCCTCATCCCAAAAGGGACGAAGGCTGCTTATGCATCAAACTCCGTGGTACCACCCAAATTGCAAAGGATCACGTGTCCCTTGCCGCTTTCGGCGCATTAACGCTGCGCAGCGTCCGGTTTACATTCGCCGGAAGCTCCGGGGTGGCGCGAAATGATCCCGACCGGAGCGCCTTACAGCCGTGGGCGCTCTCTCTGGACGGTGGTGTGTGCATTTCTGACCCCATCATTGCCATCTGTCATAATTTTACATTCCGCAAAGCAGACATAGCGTCCCTTCGCGTACAGCTAAATTATAGCATACGCAAAACGTTTGTCAACGGTTTTGAGCAAAATTTACGGCACCCAGATGCGGTCTGCACGGGTTATCTCGCCGTTTTGGATGGTCACGGTCGTGTTTCCTGCATTCCACCCATAAGCATCTTCTTCATTGCTCATTGCATCACAAACCGTCCGATCTCCCTTTACGATCACTGGGTCGGCTTCAAAGTCTGCTGCACCGTCCGATAGTTCGATATCGTCTGCCATAACAAGTTGCTTAGCCACTCCAACTTCATAATAAGCGGGAAAATCATCCCATGTCAGAGTCCGGTAGTGGTCATCCTCTTTGCATAAGTCAATACCACCTTCTTCTATTCCACCGTTGATGGTCACATAGTTGTTTTCTCTCTCAACGCTTTCCACTGTTAGGGCTGTAATTTCTTCTGTCCCGTTTAGATGTGTTATAATGGTATCTCCTTCGCTCAATGCTTCAATATCTGCGGCTGTGTACCGGTCATAGTCGTATACAACAGCATTGTTGATGGTATTCTTGCGTTCACCGACCCATACTTTATCGCTTTCAAAGCTGATGTGATAAGTGCCATCCGAAAGTGGGTCACTCAGTAAAACACCTTGCATTGGGTGTACTTCCGTTTTTTGCGCCTCCGAAGATGTCGTGCTTGCCGTGGAAGCCGCTGTGCTTCCAGCCGTGGAACTGGACGCCCCACAGCCCACCATTGTTATTCCAATAGCCAAAAGCACAGTAAGTGTCACTATTTTATGGTTCCATCTCATACGAAAACCTTCTTTCTCTTGCTTGACGGAACGTTTCCGTTCCGCTACAATAAAAACGAATCAAGAACCCATTCTATTGCGACTGATTTTAAGATAGAGAGGAATTTCCCGTGAAAATTTTAAAAGTAAAATGTCTTGCCCCCACCCGGCTGGACAATTATCTGACCCAACAGTACCCCGCCCTGACCCCCGGCCGCCTGAACAAGGCGCTGCGGGAAAACAAGATCAAGCTGAACGGCAAAAAGCAGCCGCTTTCCACCCGCGTGATGGCAGGCGATGAGATCAAGCTGTTCATTCTGGACGATGTGCTGGACGCCGACCGCCGGGTGGAAGGCCCTGCATGGAAGAATGCCCGTACCCCGGCGCAGGTGGTGTACGACTGCCCGCAGATCCTGATCGTGAACAAGCCCGCCGGTGTTGCGGTGGACGGTCCGGAGGACGATACTCTGCTGAACCGCGCGCTGCTGTACCTGAACAAGCAGGGTGAGTACAAGGAGAACGACCTGTACACCCCCGCCTTGTGCCACCGGCTGGACACCGGCACCAGCGGCCTTGTGATCATTGCCAAGACCCCGGAGGCCGAGGAGCTGTTCCTTTCTGCCATCAAGAACCGTGAGGTGCAAAAGACCTACCTCTGCGTCACCTTTGGCCGTCCCATGCCGCCGGACGCCACCTTGGGCGGCTATCTGCTCAAGGACGCCGACCGCGGCATCGTGAAGATCGTGGAGGACAAGCAGCCCGGTGCCAAGGAGGTGGAGACCCGGTACGAGACCATCGCCGTCTCCGGCCGTCTGGCCCTGCTGAAGGTGCAGCTGATCACCGGCCGCACCCACCAGATCCGCGCCCACATGGCCAGCATCGGCTGCCCCATCCTTGGCGACAGCAAGTATGGCAACAACAGCGCCAACCGGGAGCTGAAGCTGAAGTATCAGGCGCTGTGCGCATGGGAGCTGACCATGCCCCGCTTCACCCAGCCGGACTTTGCCTTCCTCAGCGGCAAGACCTTCCACGCCCCGAAGCCGTGGTATTACCAGCAGGTGCTGGACGGCACCTTGAAGTAACAAAAAAGGAGATGCCCTGCAGGGCATCTCCTTTTTTGTTACTTATAATAGAACGCTCAGACCCGCAGTTACTTATAATAGAACGCTCAGACCCGCACCATATCCGGGGTGATCTCGGCCAGCGTATGGGCACCGCACATCTGCATGGTGTCGGCCAGTTCCCCGGCCAGCTTGTCGATGTAGCACTTTACGCCCTCTGCGCCGCCGCCGTAGACAGCAGTCACGAAGGGGCGGCAGATCAGAACGCCGTCTGCGCCCAGCGCCAGCGCCTTGAACACATCCACACCGGTGCGGATGCCGCCGTCCACCAGCACCTTCACGCCGGTGCCCTTGAGGGCTGCGGCGATCTCCGGCAGCACCTCGGCGGTGGCGGGACACTGGTCCAGCACACGGCCGCCGTGGTTGGACACCACGATGGCAGCGGCACCGGCCTGCTTCGCCTTCAGTGCGCCCTTAACGGTCATCACGCCCTTGACGATGAAGGGGCGCTCCGCCAGCTGCACGATCTCGGCCAGTTCCTCCACGCTCTTGCTGCCGGCGGGCGGGGTCATGTTCTTCAGGAAAGGCAGACCCGCTGCGTCCACGTCCATAGCTACGGCAAAACAGCCGCTGGCCTTGGCCTGTGCCATCTTTTCCCGGATGGTATCAATGTTCCACGGCTTGATGGTGGGCACGCCACAGCCGCCCGCAGCGCTGATGGCGCGGGTTGCCATCTCCATCACGGTGGGGTTGGTGCCGTCGCCTGTAAAGGCTGCAATGCCGTTTTCTGCACAGGCGCGCACCAGTACATCGTTATAGGTCATATCGGTGTAGGTATCGGAGTAGTGCAGGTTCACTGCACCCACAGGGCCCGCAAAGAAGGGATAGCGGAAGCTTTTGCCGAACAGCTCCAGCGTGGTGTCCGGTGCACCGCCGGGGCACAGGGTGTCCATGTTCACCCGGATATCTGCCCACTTATTATAATTGCGGATAGCGGTATCGCCCACACCCTTGGCACCCGGGCCGGGGATCTGGTTTTTACAGGCCACGCCGTTGCACACCGGGCAGGCCTTGCAGTATTGACCAATGCAGGTACGGGCATTGGCAAGTACTTCAGGATAAGTCATAAAAGCATCCTCCTTATATTTCCCGCCGCTGCGGCACAAAATGACCCACCGCAGTGCTCTTTGCCCTCAATATAGACCTATTTTAAAGGTGCGTCAAGGGCTTTTTGTGCTTTCCATCCATGCGGCAGAATACTTTCTCGCGTTTTTTCGTCATTTTTAAAAAAGTCTGATTTTTTTCAAAAAAATCCTTGACAAAAAGCCTGCTTTCAGGTATTATAGTGGAGCGCCAAGGGCACCCGCCCAAAGGCAGAACAAAAGATGTGGAAAGATGGCTGAGTTGGTCTAAGGCGCACGACTGGAAATCGTGTAACGTGTCAAAAGCGTTCTGGGGTTCGAATCCCCATCTTTCCGCCAGAAACCTGAAACAGAAATGTTTCAGGTTTTTTGTTTTGTCCGCAGTTTGCGGCGCTTGACATTTGCGTGCAGTTCCGTTATGCTGAAGCAAATACGTTTTACCGGAAGGAGAGGTTTCCCATGGCATCTTCCCACAAAAAGCGCACCGGTCTGCGGGCGGCGCTAATTGTTCTGCTGTGTCTGGTTTTGGTGTGCGTGGTGGCTGCGGCAGTGCTGTACAGCTTGGTCAGCCGCAGGGTCAAGGCATTCCAGAGCGGTGCCAGCTTTGCGCTGGACTACACCATCACCTCCACCGAGGCCGAGCCCCCTGCTCTTTACGCCCTGCTGGACAAGTTCGGCGGCACCATCGGCAGCCTGACCGGCCAGTACACCCCCCGGGCAGTGCAGCTGGCGCTGTACCCGGCGGGCACCAGCACCGTCAACGATGCCCCTCTGACCCGGATGTACATCAGCGAGGAAGAGACCCTTTACGACGCCGGGCAGCTGTACAACAAGCTGCGCAGCACGGTTGTAGCCGAGTATCCGCTGGCAAGCCTGCTGCTGCCGGGCTGGTCGCTGGGCAGCTATATCTCCCAAGACCAGCTGGCTACCCTGCTGGGGGTAGACCCCGCCGCCACCGGCTTGCAGCAGGTGAACGACTTCCAGCTGGACTTGAAACAGCTCAAAACCGTGCAGCCCGCCAACGCGAAAGAAGGCTACCTCTACCTTCAGCTGCCGAATCTCGCCGCCGGGGAGGACGCGCCGCAGCTGATTCTGGGCATCGAAAAGCAGGGTCTGCTCAAGACCCTGTCCCCCAAGGTGCACATCCTGCTGGACGTGCCCGCCCACCATATCCATGCAGAACTTTCCGGCACGGTGACTGCCTCCCAGACCGTGGTGACCGCCCCTACTTCCCGGATGCAGGACTCTGACGTGGAAAGCCTTGTGCAGCTGCGCAAGACCATCGAGAGCATCGTGCAGTTCGTGCAGACCGCTGCCCAGAGCGATGATGCTGCCTCCCCTGCTGCATAAAAAGCTTCTATAAAAGCAAAAAATCGGACAGATCGCACTCTGTCCGATTTTTTTGCTGTTTAAAAGTTTTTTTACTTCTTTACGGTCTTTTTGCAGGATGCACGCTTTGCCTTGGGCTTTGCGGCGGCAGGGGCAGTCTTGGCTTCCGCTGCGGGCGCTGCCTTGGCAGCCGGTTCAGCCTTAGTAACAGGCTCGGCCTTGGTTGCCACGGCGGGAGCTGCCTTCACCTCTACTGCGGGAGCAGCAGGCTCAGCCTTTGCCTTAGCAGCCTTCTTTGCAGCGGGCTTTTCTGCCTTGACCGGCTCTGCAGCCTTTGCGGTGGGAGCAGCGGGCTTCTCCTCCACCTTCTTGGCGGTGCGGGGCTTGCGGGCTGCGGGCTTCTTGGCGGGAGCGGCTTCCTTGGCCGGTGCGGCCTTCGTCTCGGCAGCGGGTGCTGCTTGTTCAACCTTGGCGGCACGCTTTACGCGGTCCTTTACCTCAGAGATGACCCACAGCTGGTCACCACCGCCGGGCACCTCCTGCCAGATCTGCAGCACAGCGCCCACCTCGGCGCCAATGCCCACGGTGTCCACGCACTTGCCGCCTGCCCAAGAAGAGCGCAGACGCACGGTGCCCTCCGGGGTGTGCTCCACCTTCCACATCTGGGACGTGCCGCCCACGTCCTCCCACAGGTGCAGCCATGTGCCGTTGGCAGTGCCGGTCATGGTCAGATCCAGCAGCTTGCCGGAGGCACGGTTGCGGATGCGGTACACACCATCGCCCTCGCGGACAAAGCTCCACTCCTGTTCGGGCTTGTGGTCATACTTGCCCAGACGGACAGTGCCGCCGTCCTTGCTGCCCTCCACTGCCTGAATGACATTGCCGGTGTGAGCGGCAATGGTATAAAAGCGGTCGGCCTCGATCACAGTTTGTGCTACGGATTTCATGTACAAATCCCTCCCAATCATAAAATGCACAGATTTTTCCAATTCCTTCTTATAAAGAATACCACATATCGTGATTTTTCACAAGCAATTCGACAATTCTTTAGCACTTTATATAGAATCCATCCTGTTTTCGCCTGCTTTTTCGCCCCTTCGCAGGGGCGAAAGGCCGTTTTTACTCCCTCTCGACATTTTGTCGCAACTGCGTTATACTGTTTTCATCAGGACTATCTGCCGCTCTGGAAGGGGCGGCTTTCTCGTTTTTGAAGGAGGATATTTTCCCATGACCCAGCAGGACCGCACTGCGGTGCAGTATCATAAAATGACCGAGACTCCGATCCCCCGGCTGATCCTCAGCCTTGCCGCGCCCACGATTTTGAGTATGCTGATCACCAGCATCTACAATCTGGCCGATACCTTTTTTGTAGGGCGCATCTCCACCAGCGCTTCCGGCGCGGTGGGTGTCGTTTCCAGCCTGATGGCCATCATTCAGGCGCTGGGCTTTATGCTGGGGCACGGCTCCGGCACCATCATCAGCCGCCGCTTGGGCAGTCAGGATACCCACGCCGCCACCCGCTTTGCTTCCACCAGCTTTTTTACGGCGCTGGCCTTTGGCGTAGTGCTGGCGGTGGTCGGCCTTGCCACCCTGCCGGACTTTATGATGCTGCTGGGCAGTACCAAAACCATTCTGCCCCACGCCTGCGCCTACGCCCGGCCCATCCTGCTTGCCGCACCGCTGATGATCTCCAGTCTGGTGATGAACAACATCCTGCGGTATGAGGGCAAAGCAAACCTTGCCATGGTCGGGCTGGTCACCGGCGGACTGCTGAACATTGCACTGGACCCGCTGTTCATGTTCGCTTTAGGGCTGGGCACTGCCGGTGCCGGGATCGCCACTGCCCTCAGTCAGACCATCAGCTTTGGCATTCTGCTGTATATGTTCCTGCGGGGCAAAACGGTCAGCCAGTTCCGGCTTTCTGCCGTCACCCGGGAGCCGCGCGAGTTTTTGCAGATCCTTGCAGGCGGCGCGCCCAGCTTTGGCCGTCAGGGGCTGAACAGCATCGGCGGGATGCTGCTGAACATTGCCGCCCGCAGCTACGGCGATGCCGCCGTGGCGGGCATGAGCATTGTGTCCCGCATTTTTATGTTCATCCTCTCAGTGGCCATCGGCGTGGGACAGGGCTTGCAGCCGGTGGCGTCCTTCAACTACGGCGCCCGCAAATACCACCGAGTGCGGCAGGCCGCCGTCTTTACCCTGAAAGCCGCCTTTGCGCTGCTGGTGGTGCTGATCGCGGTGTGCTGGTGGAACGATGAAAACCTGATCCGCCTGTTCCGGGATGACCCGGCGGTCACCGCTGTGGCGCTGCCCGCCTTCCGCTACCAGTGCTTTGCCATCCTTCTGCAGCCGGTGATCGTGGTGACCAACATGACCTTCCAGAGCGTGGGCAAGGCCGGGCGTGCCACCTTTCTGGCCTGCTGCCGGCAGGGCGTGTGCTTTATCCCGTTGATTCTTGTACTTCCCCGGGTGCTGGGGCTTGTGGGCGTGGAGCTTTGCCAGCCCATTGCGGATACGCTCACCTGCTTCATTTCTCTACCCTTTTTGCTGGCCTTTCTGCGGCAGCTGGAGCAGATGGACAAGGCAGAAGCGTCCCATGCCCCGGCGCAGCTGTAATGCAATTGTAACCGTTTTTAGCCGCATTTTTCTGCAAGTTCTGCAATGAAAAATGCGGCTGTTTCGTATTCTGAGTGAACGGAAAAAATTTCCTCCCTGTTTTTTGCAAAGGAGTGGTTTTTATGAAGCGTGTTGTCTTGCGTATCGGCTGCGGGGCAGTCTGCACTGCCCTTGCCCTTACTTTAGGCTGCGGCTGTACCCTGCTGCCGCCCGCCACCGGCGTGCCGGGCGCTGCAAGCTCTGCGGTTTCGGTACCTACGGACGACAACGGCAAACCCCTGTACGACCCTGCCGTGCTGAACGATAGCCGTTTGCGGGTGCTGTACTGCGACAGCCGTTCCGGAAGCAGCACCACCATCCTGTGCGGCAGCACCCCGCTGCACCAGTCTACCCGCAGTGAGAACGTCTCGCTGGTGGAGGACAGTGTCACCGGCACCGCAGACTACTGGCTGCGCAGTTGGTCCGACCCCACCGGCCGGGGCGGACGCCGCACCGCCCTGTACGACAAGACCGGCACCGAAGTAATGTCCTTTGAGGGCGAGCAGAGCGCCACCCTGCAAAACGGCCTGCTGGTGCTGCAGGAGAGCCGCCTGATCGATGGCGGATACGTCCCGGAGTCCGGTTATGGCACCTGTCAGGTCATCGACCTTGCCACCGGCGCAGCGCTGCCGGTACCGGAAGGTGCATACAGCTGCACCCTATGCGGCGATAAGCTGGTGTTCAGCTGCTACGCCCGCCCGGAGGGACTGGACGATTACGACTGGGATACCGACTACCAGCAGAACCGCTGGGTGGTGGTGCAGGAGAAGGACGGCACCCCCGTCTACCGCGCCGAGGCCGCCTCGGCATACCGCCTTTTCTACGACAGCGACACCCTGAGCGACTGGGTGAAGCTGGACGTTGCCACCGGAGAGGAAACCACCGACCAAATCCTGTACAACACCCAGACCGGCGAGCAGTACACGGGCTTTTTGCAGGTCTATCCGGGTGGTCTTGCCAGCTTTTCCACCAGTGACGGCCGGTACGAACTGCGGGACATGACCACAGAGGACCGCGGACTGATCTCCACCTTTGACGAGCAGCCCAGCCAGTATTTCCCGGGCTATGTGGTAACATGGCACAGCGGCGAGGGCCATGGCTACGAACTCTATGATTTGGAGACAGGCGCAAAGACCCCGCTGTACGATGTGGACGCCACCGACAACACCGTAGCCGTCTACGCGCTGGACGGCAGTCTGCGGGTGTACAGTAAGGACAACGGCAAGCTGCTGACCGACACCACCGTAGAACCGGTGGAGCACCAGCAGCGAGTACGGATGAGCAACTGCGGCACCGGCTACGTCTGGCTGGAATTGCAGGATAACGACCGCTACGAGACCACCGCCACCCGGCTGTACGGCCCGCAGGGGCTTGTCAGCGACCTGACCGCCCTGCAGGGCAAGTACAGTTACGTCAACTACCTGACCACCGACCCCGACGGCAGACCCATGTTCTACGGCAGCCGCGCCGCTGCGGGCAGCGCCTACGGCAGCGTATGCGATGTGCTGAATGCAGACGGCAAGGTGGTGCTGCAGGGACTTTCCAGCTGCACCGGGTACTATTCCAACAGTCTGAATGCCCTGCCCGACCATGTGTTTGCCGCACAGCGGGGCTTCTATGTGGGCTGGATGGACACGAGCGGCAACTGGCTGTACTGCCAGAGCATTTTCTCGTCTGCCACTGCGGACGATGTACCGAGTTATGGCTATTGAGTTAGGAGGGCTTTCTTATGAAAAACGCTAAAATTTCCCGCCGCAGTTTTCTGCTGGGGCTAGCTGCCTGCTCCGCCGCCGGGGTGCTGACCGCCTGCAAGGGCACGGATGCGCCCTCCGGCAGCACCGCTTCCTCTGCCGCAGAGCCGCCCGCGTCCTCTGCAGCGTCCTCGACTGTGCAGCAGCCTGAGCCGTTCCTGACCGAAGCGGAGTTTCCCCCGCTGGACGGCAGCACCGCCTGCATTCCGCTGATGGCGCAGATGCTGGCCGATACCACCGGCATGGACTTGGAGGAAGCCCGCAGCAGCATTACGGTAAGCACCACCGCCTACGCATGGGAAAACTTTGGCCTGTACGACACCACCACCCGGATGCTGGTGGTGTACGAAGCGCCGGACTATGTAAAGGAAGAGCTGCAAAAGGCCAATGTGGAGCTGGAGCAGAAACCCATCGGGGTGGACGCGCTGGTGTTCATCGTCAACGAGGACAACCCGGTGCAGGCGCTTAGCCAGCAGCAGCTGCGGGACATCTACGCCGGGAAGATCACCAACTGGAAGGATGTAGGCGGCAAGGATCAGGAAATCGTTGCCTTCCAGCGCGGCGAGGACTCCGGCAGCCAGACCCTGTTCAAAAAGCTGCTCATTCAGGGCGGAGAGTTGATGACCCCACCCTCTGAGCTGGCACCTGCCGCCATGGGCGAGCTGGTGGACAGCATTGCCGATTACAACAACAGCGCCAACGCCATCGGTTTCTCCGTGTATTACTACATCGACCAGATGTATTCCAAGCCCGGGCTGCGGCTGCTGGCGGTGGACGGTGTGACCCCCAGCAACGACACTCTTGCCGACGGCAGCTACCCCCTGTGCAACGATTTCTACGCCGTCATCCACCCAGATGCCGCCGCCGACAGCCCGGAGCGCCGTCTGTACGACTGGCTGGATACCGACGCCGGGCAGGACTGCATCAAAAAGTCCGGCTATGTGGCCGTCGGCCCGCAGACCACCGTCACCATCGTGGATTGAAATTGACAGACCTTCTCTCGTCTGCTACAATAAAGGCAGGATTTTGTCGATCTTTATGCAGCAGAATGCCGAAAGGAAGGTCTTACTATGGAACATCCCTCTCACCCGGTAGAAAGCCACTGGCGTACCTCCCTGCGCAACCGCATTATTCAGGCTTCCAGTCTGCTGGAAGTGCTGTTATCCGGGCTGGTGCTGATTGGTCTGCTGCTCAGCGTTGTGCCCCTGATCCGCTGGATGCCCGGCCTGCTGTTCGATGGCAACGAGGCAGAGATCCGCACCTTTCTGGAGCGCAGCTTGGACATTGTGATCGGCATTGAGTTCATCAAGATGCTGGCCAAGCACAGCCCCGGCAGCAGCCTTGAGGTGCTGCTGTACGCCATTGCCCGCCATCTGGTGGTGGGACACGATTCCGCCGTGGAGAACCTGCTCAGCGTTGGCGCGATTGCGCTGATCTTCATTGTGCGCAAGTTCTTCTTTGTCCCGGCCTTTGGCGCACACCTGCCGGACGGTCATCCTGCGCCGGATCTTACCCCCGCCCAGAGCGGCATCCCCGCCGACTGGTTCCGTCGGCGGCATTCCGAAGCAAAGCCTGAGGAAGAGACCGAGACAAAGGAATAAGCATATACAAAAACCACCCCGCAGCGGCCGGTGAACGGCTGCTGCGGGGTGGTTTACTATTTTCTGTTACTTTTTGCCGTGACGGCCAAAGCGGTACTCCTTGCCCTCGCGGATGCGCTGGATATTGGAGCGGTGCATATAAATGACCATTGCGGCCATAATCACCGAGCCGATGGTGCACACGGTAAGGTCGGCGGCAGAATAGCCCCGGAACACCCCGTACAGGATGGTGAGCACCGGGTAGAGTGCTGCCATGGTCACGCTGCCCAGTGACACCATGCCGGTGGGCAGCAGGCAGGCCAGAAAGATGACCGCCAGAAAAGGGATCAGCACCGGCTGGATGGCCAGAATAGTGCCGCCCGCCACCAGCACGCCTTTGCCGCCCTTGAAGCCGAAATACAGGGGCTTCAAATGGCCGATAATGGCAAAGATCGCAGCCAGATACACCGCAAGATAGGGCGAGAGCGTGGTGCTTTCCGGCATCAGGGTGAACAGCCAGCGGCCGATGCACACGGCCAGCACACCCTTGAGCACATCACCAAAAGCGGTAAGTGCCGCCGCCTTTTTGCCGAAGGTGCGCAGCATATTGGTCATGCCTGCAGCGCCGCTGCCGTACTTGCGTACGTCATCGTGGTACAAAAACTTGCTGACGAGGATACCGGTGTCGATGCTGCCCAGCAGATACGCCTGTACAGCGGACACCGCAGCGATGAGAACAGATTTCATCATCTGAGCCTCCCTGACGTGTTATACGTCCTTGGCACCCACCTCGCCGGAGCCGCGCTCCCGCACGACCAGACGGATGGGCGTATGCTCCAGACCAAAGTTTTCGCGGATCTGGTTGATGAGATACCGCTGATAGCTGAAGTGGAACAGGTGCTTTGCGTTCACGAAGGCCACGAACGTGGGGGGACGGGTGGAAGCCTGTGTCAGGTAGTAGATCTTCAGGCGGCGGCCCTTGTCGCTGGGGGGCTGCATCCGGGCAGTAGCGCGGGCAAGCATCTCGTTCAGCACGCCGGTGGGCACGCGGGCACCGTTCTCGGCATCCACATCCCGGATCAGCTGCATCAGCTTGTTCACGTTGTAGCCGGTCTGGGCAGAGATGAAGATAATGGGTGCATAGCCCATAAAGCTGAAGCACTCGGCATAGCCGCGGCGCTGCAGTTCCATGGTGTTGGTCTCCTTGCCTTCCACGGCATCCCACTTGTTCACCACGATGATGCAGGCCTTGCCCTGCTCGTGGGCGTAGCCTGCCACCTTGCTGTCCTGCTCGGTAAAGCCAACAGTGGCATCCACAAGGATCAGCGCCACGCGGCTGCGCTCCACAGCGGCCAGTGCGCGCACCACCATGTAGCGCTCCAGACCATCGCTGATGTTGCTGCGCTTGCGCAGACCGGCGGTATCGGTAAAGATGAACTTGCCGTAGGCGTTGTCCACCGGGGTGTCGATGGCATCACGGGTGGTGCCGGCCTCGTTGGCCACGATCATGCGGTTCTCGCCCAGAATGCGGTTGGTCAGGCTGGACTTGCCCACGTTGGGGCGGCCGATGATGGCAACGGGGATACGGTCCTCTTCCACCACGGTCTCACTGAAGTCCAGATGGGCGCACACTGCATCCAGCAGGTCGCCCGTGCCGTGACCGTGCACGGAAGAAATGGGCATCACCTCGTCAAAGCCGAGGTTGTAGAACTCGTACAGTTCCATGGGAGCCTCGCCCACCTTGTCGCACTTGTTCACGGCAAGAATGATGGGCTTATGGCTGCGGCGCAGCATATGTGCCACATCCTCGTCGGCTGCGGTCAGGCCGTTGCGCACGTCCGTGACCATGATGATGCAGTCGGCGGTGTCAATGGCGATCTGCGCCTGCTCGCGCATGTGGGCCAGAATGCCCTCGGTGGCCTTGGGCTCAATGCCGCCGGTATCCACCAGCAAAAACTCGTGGCCGTTCCACTCGCAGTTGGCAAAAATGCGGTCGCGGGTAATGCCCGGGGTATCCTCCACAATGGCAAGGCGCTGGCCGCACAGCTTATTGAACAGGGTGGATTTGCCCACGTTGGGGCGGCCCACCACTGCTACGATCGGTTTGCTCATGGGGTCTCCTCCTTTCTTAAAAGGGGTAAAATACAATAAAAATGGCGTTATCAGCTGCCGCTCTTCCTTCTGCGGGCAATGTGCAGGCCGCTGCGCAGCAGGGCGCGGGCTTCGTCCCCGCCTGCCGTGGGCAGCACCTCCACTTTTACGCCCAGCTGCTGCCCCAGCTGCTCCACCGTGATATCGTCAAGGAAGGTGTCCTTTTCCTCCCGCAGCATCACAGCCGGGATGCCCAGCGTTTTTGTGGCAAGCTTGCCAGCGCACTGGGCGATGATGTCGGTAGCAGTGATGAGGCCGGTCACGCCAACATTACCGCCGAAAAAGCGGTTCTGGATGGTGTGGACGTGCACGGTGATCATGGGGTACTGGCGGTGCAGCTCCTCCATCATGCGGGTAATAAGGGGCGCTGCCATGGTGCCGGTGACCACGTCCAGTTCCTTGGTGCCGTAGATGCGGTGGGGCTTGTCCAACTCGGCCAGAAATTCTTCCTCAAACAGGCGCAGCATGCCCACGCCGTTTTCCAGCTGGTCGTAGTCCTCGTAGAACGCTGCCGCAGGGATGGGGCGGCCTGCCTTAAGGTACCATTCATCGCTGGGGTAGATGATGCGCTTGCCGTGGCGGCGCTTGCATTCATCACCGAATTCTTCCATAATGTCGATGACCTCGGCACTGGTCTTTGCATCGTAGGGCACCTGTGGGTACAGATTTTTGCGGTAATCCGTAATGCCGCAGGGCACGGCTGCAATGCTTTGCACCATGGGGGTCAGCTCCAGCAGATCGGCAAGGGTGCGGCGCAGCTCGTTTCCGTCGTTCACGCCGCGGCAGAGCACCAGCTGACAGTTGACGGCAATGCCGCCCTCCACCAGCCGGGGCAGGTACTTGAGCACCTCGCCGCCGCGCTTATTGGCCAGCATCCGCACCCGCAGCTGGGGGTTGGTGGTGTGCACCGAGATATTGATGGGCGAGATGTGCATCTTGATGATGCGGTCGATCTCGTGATCCTGCATATTGGTCATGGTGATGTAGTTACCGAACAAAAAGCTCAGCCGCTCGTCATCATCCTTGAAATACAGGCTCTCGCGCATGCCCGGGGGCAGCTGGTCGATGAAGCAGAACATGCAGTGGTTGGAGCAGGAATGCTTCGCATCGCCCAGATAGGTCTTGAACCCGCAGCCAAAGGGGCCGCGCTGCGGCCGCTGCACCTCCCACTCCCGGATGCCGTCCGCTACCCGGGCCTTCAGGTGGAAACTGCTGCTGTCGGTATAAAAATCGTAGTCCAGCGTGTCGTTCAGCTCGTTGTCGTCCACGCTCAGCAGCTCGTCGCCAGGGGCAAGGCCAAGAGCCTCGGCCTCGCTGCCGGCATCCACCTGCTCGATCCGGATCGCCATCTGCATCCACCTCCTTTAAAGCACAAGAAGGGGAAGGCTTTGCGCCCTCCCCTTCTGTACATAACACCATTATGCCACCAATTACGCGCAAATTAGGCCTTCTTGATGACTTCCTCGCCCTTGTAGTAACCGCAGTTGCCACATGCCTGGTGGGGGAGCTTCAGAGAGCCGCAGTTGCTGCACTTCACCAGTGCGGGGGCCTCCAGCTTCCAAACATTGCTGCGACGCTTGTCGCGGCGGGCCTTGGAAAGATGTCTCTTAGGTACTGCCATATTTTTGCACCTCCTTGATGGGTTTATCTGTTCAGCAGTGATTTAAGGATCGCGAGCCTAGTGTCTACGGGGGCATCGGTCTGCTCTGCCGGTGGGCAGGTGCATTCCGCCTTTTTCTTACCGCACTGCGGGCAAAGCCCGGCGCAGTCGGGGCTGCAAAGCAGCACCGTGGGAATCTGGAACATAAACTCCTGATTGAGCCATTCGTCCACGTCCAAGTGTCCTTTTTCGTCCAGCGGAAGATCGAAATCCGGGTCATCCAGATCCCGCTCCTTGACGATCCACTCCGTATCGACTGTCTCTTCCCGGGTGACCGGATCCAGACAGCGGGCGCACTCTCCGTGCACCGATGCCTTTGCCCGCAACGTTATCTGAACCTCGTCGCCATCGGTCTGCGCGTCAAAGACGGCTGTAACCGGCTGCGAGATCCTTGCACCGGCATAATCGTACGCAGATAAATCACACTGAAACTCTGCATGGTACGGTCTTGTGCCGGCTGTGATAAACTTTCTCAGGTCAAATTGCATAGTACACCTCTGAAAAGGCTGCTTTGTTAGTATAGCGCCAAAGCAACCCTTTGTCAACACCAAAACAGGCAGAAAACCGAAAAAATTTATTTTTCTCCGGTCTTCTGCCTGTTGGAAAAGCCTTTAGCCCTGTTCTTTTATCAGATCACAGGTACTTCTTCACATCGTGGGGCAGTGCGGCCTCGTCTGCGCTGACGGTCACGGTGACCTTCACGCTGTCGCCGGCAATGGCTGCCATCTCGTCCAGCACAACGCCCAGACGGTTGATATCGTGGTCCAGCACCTTCAGGATGCCGTCAATGTACAGGTCGGTGATGTCGTAGTTGCTTGCCATCAGGCCGGCCACAAAGCCGTACAGCATTTCGCCGCCGGAGATCTTGTACTCTTCCAGATCGATCAGACGTGCTGCAGGAGCGATGTCGTAGGTGAGCTTCATGCCCTTTTCCACAACAACAACATTGCCTTTGGAGGTCTTGACCGCGTCGTTGATCTGGTCGATCATAGCCTTGGTCTTGCCGGAGCCCTTGGTACCAACAATCAGTTTAATCATAGTTCAGTCCTCCTGTATTTTCCACGCCTTGCGGCGGGAGATCATTTTTAACGTTCGGCAGCTTACTTCAGCTTTGCTTCCAGCTCTGCGGTCAGGCCCTCATAGCCGGGCTTGCCCAGCAGGGCAAACATATTCTTCTTGTAGCTTTCCACGCCGGGCTGGTTGAAGGGGTTCACGCTCAGCAGGTAGCCGCTGCAGGCGCAGGCACGCCAGAAGAAGTAGATCAGGTAGCCCACATTATAAGCAGACAGGTCATCCACCTCGATCAGCACCTCGGGCACACCGCCGTCGGTGTGTGCCAGAATGGTGCCTTCCATGGCCTTGCGGTTGACCACGCTCATGTTCTGGTTTGCAAGGAAGTTCAGGCCGTCAAAGTTGCCCTCCAGCGGGTCGATGAACAGATCCTGTGCGGGCTTCTTCACGTCCACGATGGTCTCGAACATGATGCGGGCACCTTCCTGAATGAACTGACCCATGGAGTGCAGGTCGGTGGAGAAGATGCAGCTTGCGGGGAACAGACCCTTGTTGTCCTTGCCCTCGCTCTCGCCGAACAGCTGCTTGTACCACTCGTTCATCAGGGTGAAGTCCGGCTCGTAGCACTCCAGGATCTCCACAGCCTTGCCCTTGCGGTACAGGATGTTGCGGATGGCGGCGTACTTGTAAGCATCGTTGTCGGGGCTCAGCACGGAGAAGCGCTCCATAGCGTCGGCAGCGCCCTGCATCAGAGCGTCGATGTCGATGCCGGCAGCGGCGATGGGCAGCAGACCCACGGCGCTCAGCACGGAGTAGCGGCCGCCCACGTCATCGGGAACTACAAAAGTAGGCCAGCCCTGTGCGTCAGCCAGCTGCTTCAAAGTGCCCTTGGCACGGTCGGTGGTGGCGTAGATGCGCTTGTTGGCTTCCTCCACGCCCATCTCCTTTTCCAGCAGCTCGCGCAGCACACGGAAGGCCAGAGAGGTCTCGGTGGTGGTGCCGGACTTGGAGATGACGTTGATGGAGAAGCGCTTGCCCTTGCACAGGCTGATGATATTGTTCAGGTAGGTGGGGCTGATGCTGTTGCCGCAGAAGTAGATCTTCAGACCATCCTCCAGCTCGTTGTGGTACATACCCTTAACGGCCTCCACAACAGCGCGTGCGCCCAGATAGCTGCCGCCGATACCGGCCACGACCAGAACGTCGGAGTCCTCGCGGATCTTGGCAGCGGCTGCCTTGATGCGGGCGAACTCTTCCTTGTCATAATCCCGGGGCAGGGTCATCCAGCCCAGAAAATCGCTGCCGGGGCCGCTCTTGGCTTCCAGCTGCTTGTGGGCGGCTTCTACCTGCGGGTAGATGGCTGCATATTCCTCTTCGCTGATGAAGCTGGAGAGGTGTTTCGTGTTCAGTGCGACACTCATTTTATTAAAACCTCCAAACGATCTGCCGGGCCTTTGCCCTGCGAGGAAATATCTTGGTATAAGTGTACCGTTCCCTCCGGGTAAAGTCAAGGTCAAATTCCTTAGATTTCATACAATTTTAATAGTGTTTTTTTGTTTCTTCATCCAGATTTGTTCAGGTATCCAACAGTCTCGCCGGGCGTCCAGCGTACTTTTGTGCGCTGAAGCGCTTTTTTCGGCACAGGGTCAGGCTGCTGTCCCCCGCAGGCTGTCCCACAGCAGCTGCAAGGCGGTGTCAACATCCATGCGGGGCGCATCGGCGGCAGCGCACACCGGGTACTCCCCCTGTACTGCTTCGCCGCACAGCAGCTGCGCCTTGCCCACCGTCTGTCCCCGGGTCACCGGGGCTTCCAGCGTGTCGGGCAGTTCCAGCTGCACGGTCAGCTGTCCGGCGCTTTCGGCGGGCAGCAACGCGGTCTGCGGCAGAGCGGCGTAATCCAGCGGCACGGTCTCCTCGGTGCTGCCCTTTACCTTTAATTGCAGTGGACGCTCCTGCGGCAGGGGCACCGGTGCGGCACGGTAGGCCGCAAAGCCGTAGTCCAGCAGGGTGGTGGCGGCTTCGAACCGTTCCTTGCTGGAGGGTGCACCCAGCACCACCGCGATGAGGTTCAGCCCGTCCCGGGTGGCGCTGGCGGTAATGCACACGCCCGCTCCGCCGGTGGTGCCGGTCTTGAGCCCGGTAATGCCGTTGTAACGCCGCAGCAGCTTATTGGTGTTCACCAGCTGGGTCTGCCCGCCCCGCAGGGTGTCCGTCCAGATGCCGGTATAGTGCAGCACCTCCGGGCAGGTGGTCAGGATTGTGCGGCTCATGATGGCTACATCCCGTGCGGTGGAAAGATGCCCTTCTGTGTCCAGCCCGCAGGCGTTGCGGAAGGTGGTGTGCTCCATGCCAAGCTCTGCGGCGCGGGCGTTCATCTGCTGCACAAAGGCAGGCTCGCTGCCGCCCACAAGCTCGGCCACCGCCACTGCTGCATCGTTGGCAGAGGACACACAGATGGCCTTGAGCATCTCGTCCAGCGTGAACTGCTCCCCGGGCTCCAGCCAGATCTGACTGCCGCCCATGTGGTAGGCGTGCTCACTGACCGGCACAGCGGTATCCATGGTCAGCCGCCCGGCGTGCACCGCCTCAAAGGTGAGCAGCAGGGTCATCACCTTGGTAATGGAGGCGATGGGCATGGTCTGGTCAGCGTTCATCTCGTAAAGCACCGCGCCGCTGGTCTGGTCGATAAGGATCGCCGCGCGGCAGGGCAGGGTAAGCTGCGGCGGGGTGACCGTCAGGGTCTGTGCTGCCGGTTCCGCCTGCGTTTGCACCGCCGGTTGGATGCGCAGTCCCCTGCCCTGCGCCGTGCCGAAGGCCAGCGCAAACAGCCAGAAGCAGACCACCCCCGCGCACAGCAGCGCCAGATTTCTCCGTTCCATTTCCGTCCCTCCCCGTGCGAAGTCTCTTGCTGCTACTGTATGCAGTGGTCTTTTCAGGCATGCCGCTCGTCAATTTTGCCGTACCATTTTTCATATTGTGTTCGTTTTCTGTTAACTTTGGTACCTGTTCCTTGACTTTTCACGGCAAAACTTGTAAAATTGAACTGTTCCCAGAAGGGAGCAAGCCCAGTTTCATACAATCATGCAATCACAAGGAGGGTCTCATTATGAATCTTTCCCGCCGTAACTTTATGAAGATCGCCGGTCTGTCCGCTGCTGCTGTTGCAGGTGCCGCCCTGTTCACCGGCTGCTCCGGTCAGCTCATGCTGCCCGTCCGGTTCTCTGCTACCGTGATCGGTAAAGAGACCCAGAAGGCTCTGGACACCCAGCAGTTTTCTGTCGTGGCCGACCTGAGCGAGGACGCCCAGAAGAACGCCATCAACGCTTTTGTGAGATCTCAGCTTCGCCAGCCTATGTACGAGGTCGATTTCATTGAGCGCAAGACCGATACACTGGACGGCAAGGAGACCGATTATCTGTTCGTTACCCTGAAAAACAGCTAACGGCTCGTCATTCCTTCCTGCAGCTTTGGGACGCGAGATTTTTCGCGTCCCTTTTTGTTTTGACGCACTGCAAAAGACCGGTGTCTCCGTGCAAAAACAGTCTTGCACCCCGGTGGGCTTCTGTTATATAATGAGAAGAAATGCAAAACACCCCCGTTTTTATCGAAAGGATCGTTCCCCATGCGAGTTTGTTTTTATACCCTCGGCTGCAAGGTCAACCTGAACGAGACCGGTGCGCTGGAACAGCTGTTCCGCGCCAACGGCTTTACCATTGCGCAGGAAGGCGAAGCAGCGGATGTGTTCATTGTGAACAGCTGCACCGTGACCAACTTCGGCGACCAGAAAAGCCGCAAGTGGCTGCGCCGCAAAAAGCGCGAGAACCCGGGTGCGGTAACGGTGTTGACCGGCTGCTACCCGCAGGCTTTCCCGGAGGAGGCCGCACAGTTCATGGAGGCCGACCTTGTGTGCGGCAACGGCGACCGCAAGGCCATTCTGGAGAACGTACAAAAGCTGCTGGACGGCCACGAGCGCATCGTAGCCATTGCCCCGCACCAGCGCGGCGAGCAGTTCGAGGAGCTGCCGGTGGAACGGTTCGAGACCCACACCCGCGCCTTTATCAAGGTAGAGGACGGCTGCAACCGGCAGTGCGCCTACTGCGTCATCCCCCGCGCCCGCGGGCCGGTGCGCAGCCGCGCCGAGGAGAGCATTCTGGCCGAGCTGCACCAGCTGGCCGCTGCGGGCTACCGCGAGGTGGTGCTCAGCGCCATCTCCCTGCCCAGCTACGGGCTGGACACCGGCACGAACCTTGTGGAGCTGGTGGAAAAGTGCGCACAGGTGCCGGGCATCGAGCGCATCCGTCTGGGCAGCCTTGACCCCGATATGCTCACCCCGGAATTCATCTCCCGCTTGGCGGCGGTGGACAAGCTTTGCCCCCAGTTCCACCTGAGTTTGCAGAGCGGCTGCACCGCCACCCTGCGCCGGATGCGCCGGGTGTACACCGCGCAGGAGTACGCACAGGTGGTGGAGCAGATCCGCGCCGCCTACGGCAGCCGCCCGGTCAGCTTTACCACTGACTGCATCTGCGGCTTCCCCGGCGAGACGGCAGAGGACTTTGAGGAGAGCTGCGCATTTTTGAAAAAGATCGGCTTCCTCAAAGTCCATGTGTTCCCCTACTCCCGCCGCAGCGGCACCCCGGCCTATGATTTCCCGGATCAGATCCACGAGCGGGAAAAGCAGGAGCGCAGCCGCCGCATGAACGCCGCAGCCGAGCAGGTACGCTGCGAGACGCTGGCCGCCTTTGAGGGCACCGAGGACGAGGTGCTGCTGGAAACGCCCCTGTCCGGCACCCTGTTTACCGGCTACACCCGGCTGTACATTCCGGTGGTGGTCTCCGCCCCCGGCTGTGAGAGCGGGCAGATCGTGCGGGTAAAGCTTGGCCGCTACGACGGCGAGCGGGTGCGTGCAGCACTTTGCTGAAATTTTTTCATTTTACTTGTACATTCTGTGCATCCACATGAATACAATAAATTTTTAACAAATTTTGTGTTTTGCCCTTTTCATACGCACGTCTTTATGTTAAAATGAAGATGGATTTATCGGGTCCGGCGTGCTGTAAACAACCAGCACGGTACCATCCGTGCCCGTATAGCGCCGTTTTTATGCTCTGCACACAGGGCAGGCGGCTCCGTTTTTTGGCTGTTTCTGAGCAAGGAGAGATTGGAATGAGTTTCAGAGGAATCAATACTACGGTCATCCAGATCCGCCGTCAGGTGTTTACCGAGGTCGCCCGCATGGCTTACGCCAATGTCAAGGGCGAGCAGGCCAACCACCTGATGCGCAAGATCCCCTACACCATCATCCCCGGTGAGGAGGGCAAGCTGCGCAAGGACATCTTCCTGGAGCGCGCCATCGTTGAGGAGCGCGTGCGTCTGGCTATGGGTCTGCCCACCCGCCGCATGGACGAGCACAACAGCGTGGTCTCCGGTCTGGAGGATGCCTCCATCGCCGATAAGTACTATGATCCCCCGCTGGTCAACGTGATCAAGTTTGCCTGCAACCGCTGCCCTGAAAAGCTGGTCAAGGTTTCTGACCTGTGTCAGGGCTGCCTTGCACACCCCTGTATGGAAGTGTGCCCCAAGAAGGCTATCACTTGGGAGAGTGGCCGTTCCACCATCGATCAAGACAAGTGCATCAAGTGCGGCCGCTGCGTCACCGTCTGCCCCTACAACGCCATCGTCAAGACCGAGCGTCCCTGCGCTGCTGCCTGCGGCATGGGCGCTATCCACTCTGACGAGCTGGGCCGTGCCGAGATCGATTACAGCAAGTGCGTGTCCTGCGGTCAGTGCTTGGTGAACTGCCCCTTCGGTGCCATTGCCGACAAGGGTCAGATCTATCAGCTCATTCAGGGCTTCAACCGCGGCGACCGCATCTATGCGCTGGTCGCTCCCGCCTTCATCAACCAGTTCCCCTCTCTGGCTTCCACCGGCAAGCTGAAGTCCGCCCTGAAGGCCATCGGCTTCTGCGACGTGGTGGAGGTTGCCATCGGTGCCGACCTGTGCACTGTGGACGAGGCACACGACTTCCTTGAGGAAGTGCCCGAGAAGCTGGACTTCATGGCTACCTCCTGCTGCCCGGCATGGAGCATGATGGCAAAGACCGCCTTCCCCGGCCTTGCCAAGAACATCTCCATGACCATGACCCCCATGGTGTTCACCGCCCGCATGATGAAGCAGGCCGACCCCGATGCCCGTATGTGCTTCATCGGACCCTGCGCCGCCAAGAAGCTGGAGGCCTCCCGCCGCACCGTCCGCTCCGACGTGGACTTCGTGCTGACCTTTGAAGAGCTGGCCGGTATCATTGAGGCAAAGGACCTGGATCTGGACAATCTGGAAGTGGATCCCGCCGAGATGGATCTGTGCTACGCTTCTGCTGCCGGCCGCGGCTTTGCACAGTCCGGCGGCGTGGCCAAGGCCGTTGCCGACAAGATCAAGGAATGGCGTCCCGACATGGAGGTGAAGATTGCCTCCGCACAGGGTCTGGCCGACTGCAAGAAGCTGCTGATGCTGGCCAAGGCCGGTAAGTACAACGGCTACCTGCTGGAGGGCATGGGCTGCCCCGGCGGCTGCATCGGCGGTGCCGGTACCATTGCCGACCCCGTGCGCACCGCTGCTGTGCTGAACAAGTATGTGAAGGACGCCACGTTCACCGACCCCGAGCAGAGCGCCTTTATGTCCAACATCCACATGCTGAAGGACGATCCCAACTTTGAGGTCTGAGCCGCTATAACGTAACCCTCAGGGGCTGCTGCACCGCGCAGCAGCCCCTTTTTGCATGACGCGAATCGCAGATTTTTGCAGCAGATACCGTTCCACGCTACGTCCCCCCTCCCGTGAAAAAGTAATTCCGAAACGCCCGCAGGTGTTTCGGAACTACAAATAAAAATACTCTTTCCGCTGAACATGGTTAGCAACGACGACGACCGCCGCCAGTGGCGGAAACAGGGAGGAGTTGTTGGGGCAGCGGCCAGCAAGACGCACGTGCCGCCCAAGGCACGATGCGGATGCTGGGTGCCGCAACCCGTAAGAAGCGGAGGGCATTCCCAATCGTCTCGTCTTGCAGCGGTGAGCCAGCTGAACCGGAAAAGCTTTACAGCAGCAGGTTCGTGATAGCCGCCAGCACCAGCAGGTGCACCGGGTAGAACCAGTAAAAGGCCTTTTTCTGCAATGGACTGCACGCACCGCGCTGCCCGTTATAGAACCAGACCAGCACAAAGGCCAGCGGGGCGGTGAGCTCGAACATAAACAGCAGTGCGCCCGCAAGGCACTGCCACTTGCGGTTTGTGCGGGTCAGGTACAGCGCGCAGATGATGATCACGCCGCTGGCGTTGTAGTCGGTATTGGCAGCCAGCGCCAGCGCGGCGCACCCGCCCGCCCACACAAGCCCCTGCCAGCCGGGCAGGCCGTTTTCCTTTTCAAAGCGCTTGAGCCCTGCCATAGCCAGCACGCCCAGCGCCAGCGTCCAGTAAACGTTCTGTGCACCCGGGTCAAAGGGGGTGCGGAAGAACGCAAGGTCAAAGGGTACCTCGCTCAAAATGCCGAACAGCACCAGCCGCCCAAGGTAGCCTTTGACGTTGTGGGTGTGCACAAAGCCCTCCACCAGCAGAAAGCAGAACAGGGGAAAGGCCAGCCGCCCGGTGAAGCGCAGCACCATGTCCAGCCGGTACAGCGGGTAGGCGGAAAGGGCGTCCTGCGAGAGGGTGCCGGCGTCCAGCCCGGGCGTAAGGATGCCTGCCTCGATGCAGGACGCGCCGATGTGGTCCACCAGCATGGTGATGCAGGCAATGGTTTTAAGAGCAGTGCCGCTGAAAGTGCGGTGCGGGGATAGTGCGGTCATAAAAAATACCTCGTTCAGGTCGTTAAAAATCGTTACAGGAACTATAACGTAATAAAGGCGGCATTTCCTGCAAAAATCGCGGCAAAATCTGCACAGAACGTGCAAAAATCGGGGCAAAATGCTTGACAGAAAAGGCGCGGGATAGTACAATCAAGAAGATAATTGAACTATCTCAAATGAAAGATGAAAAAGATTCACAGAGAATCGGGCGTCTCCGAACCAGGAAAGACGGAAGGAGGCTTTGGGCATGACGCTTTTTTCCTACGAAATTTTTGATGCCGTGGCCCGGCAGGGCAGCTTTAACAAGGCGGCACAGCAGCTGCACCTGACCCCCTCGGCTATCAGTCACGCCATTGCCGTAATGGAGGAGGAGCTGGGCTTTGCCCTGTTCAACCGCGGCAAAAACGGCGTATCCATGACCAGCTACGGCGCTTCCCTGTATCCTTCTATCCGCGATGTGCTCAACAGTGACGAGGCGCTGAAGCAGAGCATCGCCCGCCTGAACGGCTTGGAAAAGGGCAAGGTGAAGCTGGGGGTATTCAACTCGGTGTGTGCATCGCTGCTGCCCGGGCTGCTGAAAAGCTTTGCGGCGCATTATCCGCAGATCGAGATCGAAGTATATCAGGGCACCTACGATGATGTCAAGGAATGGCTGCGCACCGGTCAGGTGGACATCGCCTTCCTGTCCTCCACCTGCCGGGAGGAATTCAACCTCACCGAGCTGTTCCGGGAGCCGCTGCTGTGCATCGTGCCGCAGGACTGGCCGGAGCCGCAGGACGGCGTGATGACTCCGGCGCTGATGAACGGCCAGAGCTTTGTGGTGCAGTGCGATGCCACCGACGCCGAGATGCGCCAGTTCCTCAAGAAATACAAGATCGGCACCGAGCGCCGCTGCCACGTCATCGACGACCAGTCCAACATCGCCATGGTGGAGGCCGGACTTGGCATCTCCATCATGCCGCAGATGCTGCTGCGTGACTGCAAAGCCGCCGTCAAGGTGTACCCCATCGAGCCGGAGGAGTACCGCGTGGTGGGCTTGGCCGTGCAGCGCCCGGCCTCCATGGCTCCCGCCGTGGAGCAGATGTTCCACCACATCGTGGAGTACTGCCATGAGTTGGATCTTTCGCTGTAATAAAGAATATTCTTGTATCTGTCAACCGGGAAGTTCTACGGAGCTTTCCGGTTGAATTTTTATGGAGGAGTGTAAAGACAAACGGTAGTTACAGCGCTGCGGGGTAGGAGGTGGTAGCCGAGGAATGTTCTCTTTTGACACCAAAAGAGAAGAAAAGTGCGGCGGTGCCTGCAAGGCATGAAAGCCCCAGTGGGGCTTTCAAGTCGCAGACCGGTTTGCGCAGTAAATGCTGTGCGTTCAGCACAGCAAGGTCACAGCGATTTCGACGCGCTGGAGCCACGAAAAAGGGGCTGCTCGCCCCTTTTAACCCCAAAGAGGAGGGCTACACCGGAAAAAACTGAAGATTCACGCCTGTTCGGCGTGAAGATCTTTTAACCGTTTTTTCCGGCTCCGCTGATTTGAAGCCCCTCAGTCGCTGCGCGACAGATTCCCCTTTTTGTCACCTGCGGTGACATCTTCCCCCGGCCGGGGGAAGTCGGCCCTCTCGGGGGAGCAAGCGCCCGCCCGCAGCGCCATGCTTTCGTAGAAAGCGGCGCTGCAAATGCAGTTTCCCGTTACGACCCCTCCCGTGAAAATAGCGTTTGGAGCGGCCCGCAGGCCGCGACAAACGCGAAATTATAAATAATTTTTCCTCTGATGATGCGCAGAGCGCAGCGGAGCGCATTTCAAATCGTCCCACTCCCGGCAAGGGCGACTGTTCAAAAGTCTCCTATGATACACAGGGGGCTTTGAACAACTAAAAAATAATGCGCAGAAAGGCGCAGCTTTCGGCGGCTTTTGAGCCTTGCAAGAAAACAAACAACGGATATACGCTATATCTCTAGTTGTTCAAAAAGCAGAGGGGGTTTTGAACAACTAGAAACGCTAACCGTACAAAAACGGTGGCTTTTGCCCTAGTTGTTCATCTTGAACAACTAGGAATAAGCATAGATACGTTAAAAAGTTCTAGCTGTTCAAAAGTCCATAGTAGTAATAGAGTTTTATAAAGGGGTTTTGAACATTCAGAAGCCCTGCGGTGCATCAAGCCAGCTGTATTTGCTGGTTCTGGTTTGTGATATCCGCAACCACAGAGGCTTCTTCCAGTTCTGGCTGATACCAATAGTTTTTGCGGTTGGGCTGATTTCCAATGTAGAGTGTTTTCAACCCCAGTGCTACGCGGGCGCGGCGTATGGTGCTTACCGAGATATCCCGCTCGGCGCACAGGCGGTACACCTCGCCCGCCTCTACCCAGCCCACAAAGGACAGCTGCTTTTCCAGCGCCTCGATGGCGTTGGCAAGGGCGGCAGAGGGGCGACCGTTGCCGGTGGCGGGGGTGCCCGCCTCCCGGATGATGGCGTCGGCGGTAAGGGTGCAGGGGCCGTCGTAGGCCACCGTGCCCTGCGGACAGATGCGGTAGCGCTGGCTTTCGCCGGGCTGGCCAAGGCTGTTTTTGGCGTGCGCCACCACCCGCACCTCCGGGTGCTCCGGGTCCCGCCCGGCGATGAGGATGCTGCGGGCGGCGTTGCGGAAATCGCTGGAGCCAAGCAGACGGTCCAGCGCGCTGCATACCCCGGGGCCGGGCTTGCTCATGTGGCTGATGAGCAGCACCGCCATGTCCAGCTCCTTAGCAAGGGCACCCAGATGGTCCAGCAGCGGGCGCACCTGCTCGGCGCGGTTCATCTGCACCCCCTGCCCCAGATAGCTCTGGATGGGGTCGAACACCAGCAGCGCCGGGCGGTACACCCGGCACAGGGCGGCAAGCTCCTCGTCGCCCATGCTGTAACTGGCACCATCCTGAAAATACAGCCGGTCAAGGTCTGCCCCCATGGCCTCGGCGCGGGGACGCAGCACCTTGTTGGGGTCGTTCTCGGCGGTAAGGTAGAGCACGGTGGCGGGGGGCTGCGGCGGGTCGTCCGGCGCAAAGGCTGCGCCCCGGGTAAGCCGGGCGCACACGTCCAGCGCAAGGCTGGTCTTGCCCGCAGCGGACACGCCGCCCAGAATGCTTACCATGCCCCGGGGCAGGTAGGGCTGCACCAGATAGGCGGCGCGCTCCGGCGCAAAGGCGCTGGCGGGACGGATGCGGAACCGCCCGTGCCCGGCCTTCTGTTTGGCTTCGGCTTCGGCGCGCTGCTCCTCGGCAAGGCCTGCCTGCACATACTGCTGGCGGGCGTTTGCCACAAAGCCCTCGATATCCTGCCCCATGCGTGCCCCGCAATCGGTGAACCAGCTCTCCACCCGGCCGGTGTCCCGCAGCTGACGGCTGTACAGCTGCCCCCGCAGCAGCCGCAGGGCTTCCTCGCGGCGGTCTTTGTCCAGCGTATACACCAGCGTGGCGGTGTAATCGCTGAGCAATTGGGCGTCCGGCGCGTGCTCCAGATGCTGGCACAGCTCCGTCCACACCTCGTGCTGGACGGCCTGCGCCTGATCGTAGGCGGTACGGTACTTGTTTGCGTCCATGTAAAAAACCTCCTTTGGACATAAAGTATCTACCCTTATCCTAAGGCGATGGACGCGGAAAAACCAGTGTGTACTTTTTGAGGGCCAGAGCGTATTATTGCACGCTGAATATACACGCTGTAAATGCAAGCGCAGCCGCTGCAAAACAAAAACAAACGCAGCAGCGCACAACGTCGCCCGCCGCGCGGGAAAACTCTGCCAAAAACTGGCGAAGTATTTCACCCCGCGTAATCCACCGAAAACGTGCGATTTTTGGGGGAGACAGCAAATGCCGGACAGCTTGCAGGCTGCCCGGCATGGTGCGTTGTGGTTATTTTTTGATCGCCCGCAGGATGCGGTTGGCGATGTACTTATGCCCGCTCACGGTGGGGTGGGCATCGGTGGCGGTCATGGCAAAGGGGATGGGCACATAGGTCACATTCTCGTTCTGGGCGGCAAGGCTCTTGCTAAGGGCATTCAGCCGCCGGAACAGCTGGGTCCACTCCGGCAGCAGGGGCACAGGGTTGGTGTAGCCCAAAAGGATGATCTGCGCGTCCGGGTTCAGCGCCCGCAGCTCCGCTACCACCTGCGGCATATGCACGGCGGCTTCCTGATACGCCTGCTCGCAGATGGCGTCTGTGCCGCCGCCCAGCAGCAGCTGGGTGGTGGCTTTGCGCTCCTCGCGGGTCAGCCGCAGGCGGGAAAGGTCGCTGTTCAGCCGCTGCAGGTTCTCAAAGCTGGGCTCGCGCAGTACGCCGCTGACCATGGTGGCTACCAGCTGCTCGCTCTTCCAGTTGGTGGCGTTGCCCAGCGCCACAAGGGCGGGCACCAGCGCATCGTTGGAGCCGATCTGCACGCTGATGACGTCCGCGCGCTTGAGGTAGTCCAGCATCTGGGGGTAGACGTAGTAGGTGCCCGCCTGCTGGTTCATCTGGGGCATTGCGCCGGTGTGCAGCATATCCGCAAGGTCGCCGGTGGTCAGCCCGGGCAGGCCAAGGTTGATGGCGTGCTGGCGGTCCAGCCCAAGGCCTTTGCCCACCAGCGAAACATAGCACTGCTCCGGGTAGCCCTCGAAGTTTGGGGCCGCGTCTATGCCGATGGCGGCTTCGGTGTACTTGAAATCCGGCAGACCCACGCCGGAAACGATGCTGTCGCCCAGCGCCACATAGGTGCGCTGAGGATCGGCGGTCTCCCCGGCAGGGGCTTCCTCAGCGGGCTGAGCAGCTTCCTCAGTGGGGGCTTCCGCGTCCGGGGCAGCTGCCTCGGCGGGCTGCTCCTGCGCGGCGGGGGCGGCTTGCTCCGGCGGCAGGGCGTCGGGCTGCTGGGCAAAGGCAGGCACAGCCAGCAGCACCAGCGCAGCGGCGCTGCACAGCCATGCGGTAAAACGGGGATGTTTCATGGATGATTCCTTCTTTCTTAAAGGCAGACGGGTTTACCCTACCTCTTCTTCCAGCTTACGGTAGTCGGCCTTACCGGCGGGGGTCAGGGGCATTTCGGGGATGATCTTATAGGCCGAGGCGGCGGGCTGCACATACTCCGGCAGCTCCTCAAGGCACAGCTGGCGCAGCTCCCGCAGGATCTGGCGCTTTTTGCCGGTGGCGGCAGGCTCCAGCACCACAAAGACGAAGGGCAGACGTCCCTGGGTGTGGTCGGTATCGGCGCAGCCCACCACGCAGCACTGCTGCACGGCGGGGTGGCGGCTGATGACGTTTTCGATCATGGAGGGGAACACCTTGAAGCCGTCGTGCCGGATGATGATGCGCTTGATGCGGGCGTCCAGATACACAAAGCCGTCCTCGTCCATGGAGCCGATATCGCCGGTGTGCGCCCACAGCTGGCCGTCCGCGTGGCGGCGCAGCAGATAGGCGGTTTCCTCGGGCTTGTTGTAGTAGCCCTTCATGGCGGTGGGGGTGCAGATGCAGATCTCGCCGCGCTGACCGATGGGCAGCTCGGTCTCGGTGCCCGGCTCGAAGATGGAGACCACCGTGTTGACCATGGGGATGCCCACGCTGCCGGGCTTTGTCACGTTGCCGGCGGCAATGGTGGCTGCCGAGGATACCTCGGTCATGCCGTAGCCCTTTGCCAGCGGGAACTCCACCCCGTGGGCTTTGAGGAACTGGTTCACCGTCTGTTCCGCGCCCAGCGAGAGGGAATCGCCTCCGGCGGCGTAGTTGCGGATGAAGGAGAGGTCTTTGTTTTTCAGCAGCGGGTCGGCGGCAAGCTGCTGGTAGTGGGTGGGCACGCCGAACATGTGTTCGGGCTTGTACTTCCACACCAGTGCGCCCAGCTTTTCCGGGTCCAGATTGGGGATGATGATGATATGCAGCCCCATGACCAGCGGCATGTGGATGCCGCAGCTGTAACCGTAGGCGATGAAGGGGGGCATGACGTTCAGCAGCTTCTGCCCGCGGTGGAACAGACGGCTCTGGGCGGCAAACTCCTGTGCAAGGGCGTTGAAGCAGTAGTCGGTCAGCATAACGCCCTTGGGCGAGCCGGTAGTGCCGCCGGTGTGCACCACCACGCAGGTGTGCTGGGGGTCGTAGGGCACGGCGGCGGGGCTGTGCCCCTTGCCGGCGGCGATAAAGTCCTTCCAGCGCAGCACGTTGGAGGCGTAGCGGTTTTTATCCGGCTCTGTCAGCTTGTAGCCCACGGCTTTGGCCAGCGGCAGGCTGTCGGCGGGGCTGAGCACCACCACCCGCTCCACGCTGGTGCGCTTTGCGGCCTGATGGCAGCGGGGGTACACCACGTTCAGGCAGATCAGCAGGCGGGACTCCACCTCCTCGATGTACTCCCGGATGCCCTCGGCGCTGTACCGGGGGTCTACCAGATTCAGGGTAGCGCCCAGCAGGTCGGCGGCGTAGAAGGTGTAGACCACCTCCGGGGTCATCACGCTGACCACCGTGATGATATCGCCCTTTTTCACCCCCAGCGCCTGCAGGGCGGCGGCGGTCTTTTTTATCTGCACGATCAGGTCGGCGTAGCTGAACTTGCGGCCGTAGTATTCCAGCGCGGTGTCGCCCAGGTGCCGCTCGTTGTTGCGGCAGACCAGCGCAAAGGCCGAGCACTCCGGCACGGATTGGTGGATGTACTTTTCGTCATAATATTTCAGCCATGGCTTTGCCTTGGAGGCGTAGACCGGCTCCTTGCCATCTTCCATCATAGGATCAGACCTTTCTTTATCATCATTCGGAGCGCGGCGCTGCGGGCGCGGGTGCCGTCACGTTTGCCGGGGCAGCGCTCTGCCCGGCGGGAATGGTCTCCGGCAGGGCGGCAGCGGCGGTCTCTGCGGCCTGAGCGGCAGCTTCGGCGGCGGGTTCCACAGTGTTTTCCGCTGCCTTGGCGGCATCCTCGGCGGCTTTGGCAGCGCGCTCAGCCTTCAGCTGTTCGGCGCGCAGACGCGCTTCCTCCTGCCGCTTCTGAGTACGTGCCTTGATGCGGCACACCGAGCACAGTCCCTCGGCGCTGTCCGGGGCAATGGGTTTGCCGCACTGTTTGCACAGGGTCTTGGTGCACTTGTGCAGCACCACGGGGCCGAGGGTGGTCAGCTGGTAAAGCTTCATGCCGTCAAAGCCCTTGTTGGAGCACACGTTCATGCACACGCCGCACTCGCTGCACTTCCACGGGGTAAGTACGATGCGGGTCTGGCCGTTCGGCATATCCTCAAACTTCATAGCGTTGGCACGGCAGGCTTTTTCGCACCGGCCGCAGCCGAAGCAGTTATCGGTGAACTTGGGCATATAGTAGCCGTACTGCAGGGGCGTTTCCATGGCGGCTTTCAGCTGCTTTGTGCGCTGGTGCAGCAGCAGACGGAAGTCCACCCCGCTGTCCTCTTCGCTGCGCAGACCGGGCAGCATCTGCAGCAGCTTTTTGGTGCCGCTCTTGGAGCCGTGGCTCACCTGTTCCAGCATCTCGCGGCGGGTCAGCTCCTGCACATGGTAGGGGTACTCCTTTTCCTCGTATGCCAGCGAGAACCGCGCTTCAAACATCGGCTGACCGAAAAAGTCCACAAGGCGGGTCAGCTCCTTGCGCAGCTGCTCGGCGCACAGGTCGTTCTCGCACTGCCCGCAGGGGGTCAAATCCAGCACGATCTTTTTGTTCAGCGCCAGATACGCCAGCGCCTCCCACGAGAGGGCACAGATGCAGCTGCGCACCACGGTGTTCTTGCGGCTGGACTTCTCACAGCCGATCCAGATGGTATCGTTGTCGGTGTCCGCTGCGGCGGTATCCCGCTGCACCTGCTCGGGCGAAGGCGCAATGCAGCCGCTGCGGCAGGCGGAAACGCACAGTCCGCAGTCGGTGCAGGGGTCCCAGTCCTTGACGAGGTTCGGGCGGGTAAAGATCTCCTCGCCGTAGGGGCAGATGTCCTTGCAGGTCGTGCAGGGCTTGCGGTGGGGGTGCAAATTCCAGCACTGGCGGCGGTTGATCTCGGGATGGCTGGTCTTCATCAGGGCATCCATTGCAGTTCTGGTAAAAAAGCCCATGGTCTTACTCCTTTTCCACAACAGAGGTAAGGGCGGCGTGGTCGAGCAGGAAACGCTGCACCTTCTGGTTGGTCACGGCGGCGGCGATGGCGTCCCGGCTGAGCACCTTGCGGATCTCTTCTTCCGGGGTGTCGTGCAGCTTGGAAAGGCGGGCGATCTCGGCGTCCACCTCCTGCTGGGTCACGGTGATTTTTTCGGCTTCAGCGATGGCGCGCACTGCCAGCATGGCCCGCAGCTGGCGCTCGGCTTCCTTGCGGTAGCCCTCCCGCACCTGCTCCGGGGTCAGCCCGGCGCTCTTGCAGTAGAGCTCCATGGTCATTTGGCTCTTGCGCAGCCGCTGGCGCAGCTGGTTCATCTGATATTCTGCGTTCTGCGCCAGCAGCTCTGCGGGCAGCTCCACGGTCAGGTTCGCGCCTGCCATATCCAGCAGCGCCGCCCCGGCAATGCGGTCGGCGTTGGCTTCGTGGGAAAGGCGCTTTTTCTCCCGCAGGCTCTCCCGCAGGGCCTCCAAGTCCGCATAGCCCAGCGATTTTGCAAGGGCATCGTCCACGGGGGGCACCTGCTTGCGCTCCACCGTGTGCAGGCAGATCTCAAACTGCGCGGTCTTGCCGGAAAGCTCCGGCACCCGGAAGTCGGCAGGGTAGGTGAAATCGAAGCGGAAAGTCTCGCCTGCGCAGTGGCCGTACACCGCTTCTTCGGCGGCGGGCATCAGCTGCCCGGTGCCCAGCACTACGGTCACGGCTTCCATCCGGCTGTCCGGGATGGAAGCACCCGCGAGAAAGCCCTCGAAATCCAGCGTGACCCGCATCCCGCGGGCGGCGGGCGCGTCAGTGGGCACAAAGGGCGCGTGGACCCGCGCCAGATTGCCGATATCCGCCTCTACGGCCTTATCCGATACCGGGCGCACCCGGCGGGTGAAGGCAAGCCCCTTGTACTGCCCCAAAGTGGCAGCGGGCATGGTGTTTGCAGTTTGTTCCATAGTCGAACACTCCTTTTTACAAAAGCGGCGTTACAGCCCGCGGGCGGCCAGCCAGCTTTCTGCGATCTGGGAGAACATCTCCGGGTACTGGGCATCTTCTTCTTTAAAGGCGCTCAGGTAGTACTCCACCTCGGCGCGGGTGGGGGCCACGGTGCGCCGCCAGATGGTAAAGGTGGTGCCGTTGCCCATATCAAAGGTGGCTTCCAGCGCAAAGTACTCGTCCCGCACCGCAAGGAACCTCTCGTTCAGCTTGTGGGACATCTCGCCGTTGCCCACAAAGGTCTGGGGGAAGGGGTCGGCGGTGAGGACATATTTGGCCTCGAAGAACTGCATGGGGAAGTTGTGGGTGCCCGGCACCGAGAAGCCGAAGGCCAGCTTATCGTTGATGGGGGTTGCGGGCAGCTGGCAGTTCTTGAAGTGATCCGGGCAGTACAGCATATCGTGGGGGATCATGTAGCTGATCTCGCCCTCGGTGCAGTGGGTGTCGATCCAGTTGGCAATGGCCTTGATCTGCGGCAGATCCTTGCGGTCATAGATCAGCTTGTCCAGCCGGACGAACTCCTCGGTGACTGCCAGCGGGAAGTGATCCACCAGAAAGCCCGGCAGGGCAATGGTGGTCAGGGGAGAGCAGCGCACCGAGGTGGCAAACACGAGGGTGAACACCCAGAACACGACCTTTGCCGCCCGGAAGCGGCTGATGCCCTCGGCCAGCGCGGCCGCGCCCAGCAAAAACAGGAGAAACCACCCCGGGAGGAACAGCAGCATCTGGTGGGAGCCGGTGTTCTGGATGCGGGTGAACAGCAGCATGCTCAGCAGGATCTCCAGCCCGGCAAGGCAGGGCAGCGCGGGCATTTTGCGCTTTTTCAGGCTGAACCACAGCCCCATGCCCACGAGCACAAGGTTCATCAGACCCATGCGCCAGAACTGCAGGCTGATCTCGGCTGCAAAGCCGCCGCCGTTATAGTAGGAATAGCGCTCGGCGTAGCTGTAAGCGAGGATGCGGCTGACCATCGGCCACAGCAGGATGAGCATGGCCACCATGCTCATCAGGCCGAACAGCACGAGATTGCGCACCTGCAAAAGCGCCTGCTTTTTCTGCCCGGCGCGGGCAATGCGCGCGCTGCTTACCAGCACCAGCACCGCGTAGGCAAAGTAGTAGCCCACCACAAAATATAAGTACCACCGGCGGGAAAGGATGATGGCTGCCGTGGCGGCAAACAAAAGGCAAAAGCGCACCGGCTCCAGCTTTTCAAACCGGAAGTCCAGCGTGAGCAGCAGAATGCTGAAGCCGAAGATGAGGCCGAACCAGTCCGGCTGGCTGAGCATGGCGCTCATGCGCAGCCACGGGTAGGTGACCATCCAGGTCATGCCGATGAGGAAGTACCAGAAGCGGTTTTTCACCCGCAGCATCTGCCCCACCTTGATGGTAAGCCCTGCCAGCAGTATCAGCAGCATGGGCAGGATGCTGAACACCTGACAGAAGGCAAAGCTGTCGCCGGTGCGGTCGCTCAGGCAGAAGGGAAACTCCAGAAACAGGGTGATGAAGTTGGTGTAGTCCTCGGCAAAGGAGCCGAAGATGAACTGGAAGCCCGCCGCCGGGCCTTGCAGAAAGGCAGCTTCGGCCCAGTACTGTTTGTTGATATAGTTGACGTAATCCCAGATATACACAAAGCTGCGGCAGCCAAGCGCCCAGAAAAAGTAGACCAGCGCCGCCGCCCACAGGCCGATGAGCACCGCCTTGTGGAAGAGGTCAAATTTGATTCCCGCCACCCGCAGCACCAGCAGCACACAGGCAAACAGGGCAAGGTTGCACCACAGGCTCACCAGCGGAAAAAAGAACTTGCTGCCGGGCGCAGCCAGCGCAAAAACGGCCAGCAGCACCGCTGCTGCCGCCAGCACCAGCGCAGTTTTCGCCGCAGCGGAAACGCGGGGCTTTGTAATGGGTTCGGACATGGAATAGGACCCTCCTTGCAAAATTTCACACCTTACAGTATAACAACTCCCCGGGGCACTGTCCAGCACCCCGGCGGCGAAAAATGCAGAATGTCCCGCCGCTTTCAAAGCAGACGGGACATTTTTGCGTAAATATTACTTATCGGAAACTTCCGCGGCGGTCTTAGCAGCTTTTGCCGCCTTGCGCTTTTGCGCCAGCGCCCTGTTGGCGCTCAGGCGGGCGGCGTCCGGGTTGGGGGCTTCCGGGGACAGCCGCAGCAGATAGCTGCCCATGGCGGGCAGGTCCAGCGTCAGGGTGTAGTCCCGGCCGAACACACCGCCATCGGTGGTGTGGAAGTTCTGCTTGCGGTGCGCCTTGTGCACGCCGCCCCAAGTGCCGGCCTCGGTGTCCAGCACCAGCTCTGCGCTGCAGGGGAATTTAAGGTACAGGGGGAACTTTTTGTGGGCGTGGTCCTGGGTGTTCATCACGCAGAGCAGGTTCTGCCCGCGCCCCTTGCGCAGCCATGCGTACACACCCTCGGCGCAGCTTTCGTTTGCCACCCACTCAAAGCAGTCCGGGTTGTACTCGCCATCGTAGAGGGCAGGCTCGGAGGCGTAGACGCGGCACAGGTTTGCAAAGTACTTCTGGAAGGCATCGTGGAAGGGGTATTCCAGCAGATTCCAGTCCAGCTCCCGCTTTTCGTCCCACTCCCGGAAATGTGCCAGCTCGTTGCCCATAAAGTTCAGCTTTTTGCCGGGATGGGTGTACATATAAAAATACAGGGTGCGCAGCTGGGCGCATTTTTCCGCGTAGCTGCCCCACAGCTTGTCAATGATGGTCTTTTTGCCGTGCACCACTTCATCGTGGCTCAGCGCCAGCAGATACAGCTCGTTGTAGAAGTAGTGCATACTGAACAGCAGCTTGCCGTAGCAGCCCGGGCGCTCGCCGAAGGGGGTGGCAAAGTAGTCCAGCGTGTCGTGCATCCAGCCCATGTCCCACTTGTAGTCAAAGCCCACGCCCTCGTAGCGGGTGGGGGCGGTCACCTTGAGGAAGTTGGTGGAGTCCTCCGCCATGTAGATGCCGGTGGGCCAGCGTTCGTTCAGCCCGTGGTTCAAACTGCGCAAAAAGTTCACCGCGCCTTGATTTACGCCGCGGTTGGGGTCGCCCTGCCAGTACAGCGCCCGGGAGATGGCGTCCATGCGGATGCCGTCGCAGTGGTACACGTCCATCCACAGCCCGGCGGCGCTGCTCAAAAAGCTGCACACCTCCCGGCGGTAGTAGTTGAAGTTGCAGGTGCCCCACTCGCTCTGTCCCACGTCGCTGTCGTACTCGTACAGGTAGGTGCCGTCAAACTTTGCCAGTGCGTCGGCGTTGGCGGCAAAGTGCACCGGCACAAAGTCCATGATGACGCCGATGCCCATGCGGTGGCAGGCGTTGACAAAGCCCGCAAACTGGGCGGGGGTGCCGTAGCGGCTGGTCACCGAGAAGTAGCCGGTGGTCTGGTAGCCCCAGCTGCCGTCAAAGGGGTGCTCGGCCAGCGGCAGCAGCTCCACATGAGTAAAGTGGTGCTCCAGCAGCCACGGAATCAGCTCCCGCGCCAGCTCCTCGTAGTTATACCACCCGTCCGAGCCGTCCGGCCGGGTTGCGCCGGGCTTATGCTTCCAGCTGCCGGCGTGCAGCTCGTAGATGTTCAGCGGGCGGTTGCGGCATTTGTCCCGCCGCTCCATCCACGCGGTGTCGTCAAAGGTGAAATCCAGCTTTGTCAGCTTGCTGGCGGTGCCGGGGCGCAGCTCGGTGGCAAAGGCGTAGGGGTCGCTGCGCATCACGGTGCTGCCGTCCGCGCCATGCACGCGGTATTTGTACAACTCGCCCTCCGCAAGGCCGGGGATAAAGGCGCTCCACACGCCGGTATCGGCTTTTTCCATGGGCACGCCGCGCTCCCAGCCGTCAAAGCCGCCGCACACCTCCACGGCGGTGGCACCGGGTGCCCACACGGCAAAACGCCAGCCCTCGGCGCCGTTCGGGTCGGTGCAGGGGTGCGCACCCAGAATGCGGTAGGCATCGAAGCAGTCGCCACTGAAAAACGTGCGGGGGATCACAGGGTAATTCATGCAAAGATCTCCTTACTTCTCTATGTTGACCGGCGGTGTGCGCCGGTTGGTACAAGGCTGTTTGGGCAAACTATCCAAGAAAAACGCTTTTTTACCGGCACAGTGGCCGATAATCTTAGCGAATCTTGACAAAAATCGGCAAAAATACACATATTTGCCAGAGGGTGTGGTATACTGTTGCTGCCGCCTTGCGGGCGGTGCAACTTTTTAGAGCAATAGAATGGGAGCGAATGATCATGGCTTGGTATGACGAAGCAGTATTTTATCACATCTATCCGCTGGGGCTGTGCGGCTGTGCGCACGAAAACGACGGCCAGCCCACCCCGGGCGCTTTTGCAAAGCTGGAAGCATGGGCAGCCCACGCGGCAAAGCTGGGCTGTACAGCCATCTACATCGGCCCGCTGTTCGAGAGCGGCTCCCACGGTTATGATACCATCGACTACCGTCTGGTGGACCGCCGCCTTGGCACCAACGAGGAGTTCAAGGCTTTTGTGGCGGCCTGCCACGCCCGCGGGCAGCGGGTCATCGTGGACGGCGTGTTCAACCATGTGGGCCGCGATTTCTTCGCCTTCCAGGACCTGAAAGCAAACCGCGAGAACGCCCGCTATAAGGACTGGTTCTGCGATGTGAACTTCTGGGGCAACAACGAGTATAACGATGGCTTTTCCTACGGCAACTGGGGCGGCTACAACCTGCTGGTCAAGCTGAACCAGCGCAACCCGGAGGTGCAGCAGTACCATTATGATACCGTCCGCTTCTGGGTGGAGCAGTTCGACATCGACGGCATCCGTCTGGACGCAGCCGATGTGCTGGATTTCGACTTCATGCGCGGGCTGCGCCGTCTGGCAAACGAGGTAAAGCCGGAGTTCTGGCTGATGGGCGAGGTCATCCATGGCGATTACAGCCGCTGGGCAAACCCGGAAATGCTGCACTCCGTGACCAACTACGAGCTGCACAAGGGCCTGTGGAGCGGCCACAACGACCACAACTATTTTGAAATTGCCCACACCATGCGCCGGCTGCAGGGGCTGTGCCACGACACCCGGCTGTATCTCTTCTCGGATAACCACGACGTGGAGCGCCTGCCCAACAAGCTGCGCAACCGGGAGCACATCCGGCACATTGCCATTCTGGTGTACAGCCTGTGGGGCATTCCGTCCATCTACTACGGCTCAGAGTTCGGCATCGAGGGCAAAAAGGAGTGGGGCAGCGACTGGCCGCTGCGCCCCTGTCTGGAGCTCAGTGACTATGCTGATGCAGAACGTACAAATCCTGTTACCAGTGTATACAAAGCGCTGGGGAAATGCAAGGCTGAATTGCCGGAAATGACCTACGGCGAGGTGAAGGAATTGCAGCTCACCACCCAGTGCTACGCCTTTGCCCGGGTGCTGGACGGCAAGGCCGTGGTAGCGGTGCTGAACAACGGCGATACCCCCGCACAGCTGGAGTTCCAGCTGCCGGTGGAAACCGCCAAGGTCACCGACCTGCTGGCGGACACCGTGGGCGCGCAGGAGGTGCTGGTCTCCACCGAGTGGAACCGCATGAAGGTACAGCTGCCTTCCAATTACGCCACCCTGCTGCGGGTAGAATAAAGCAACGCCTGCGGCGTGACCGGCGCAAAAGCCTTTACTCTTTGGAGATAGGTTTCCCCCTTCCGGGGGAAGCCTTTGTTCAGAAAGCTGAGATTGGAATAACCTTGCACATTTTGCCGCGTTTTGCTACAATAAGGAGAGAAAAGTCGTTTTACGGAAAGGAAGCCTGACCCCCTATGAATGCAGCACAGCGCAGAGAAAGCATCCTGACCCGGCTGAACAGCGCCGGTGCCCCCTTAAGCGCCAGCACGCTGGCGGCCGAGCTGGGGGTGTCGCGGCAGATCGTGGTAGGGGATGTGGCGCTGCTGCGCGCCGGTGGGGCGCAGATCGATGCCACCCCCCGGGGCTACCAGCTGCACCCGGCAGAAAAGGGCTATACCGGCATTCTGGCCTGTGTGCACCGCACGCAGGAGGAGATGCGACGGGAGCTGTACACCGTGGTGGATCAGGGCGGCACGGTGGTGGATGTGGCGGTGGAAAACAGCCTGTACGGCGAGATCCGTGCCACATTGAACCTGTGCAACCGGTACGACGTGGATAACTTTATCCGTCAGGCAGCGGATGCACCCGAGAGCCTTTTGAGCCGCATGACCGGCGGTGTGCACCTGCACACCCTGCGCTGCCCGGACAAGGACACCTTTGCCCGCATCCATGATGCTTTGGAGCAGCAGGGGCTTTTGTACCGCAAGGAGTAACGCCGCTCCGCTTATACCCAGTATAAAAAGGGCTGCGGGGCTTGTCTATCCGCAAAACCGGAAAAATGTTGGAAAATCAACAAAAATGCAAAAGAGGTGGGTTTTCTGGATATCCGCATTGAAAAGACCGAGCGCGCCATCAAGCAGGCCTTTATGGAGCTGCGCCGCGAAAAGCCGGTGGAAAAGATCCGTGTCAAGGAGCTGTGCGACCGTGCCTGCATCAATAAATCCACATTCTACGCCCATTATCAGGATATCTATGCGCTGGCCAACGCCATGGAGGACGAGATGGTGCACGCGGTGGTGGAAAGCCTGCCCCGCCTGACCGCCAGCGATGTGAGCGAGCGCACCGAGTGGCTTGCGCGGGAGATGTTCCGCGCCTTCACCGCGCATCAGGCCGAGATCAGCGTGCTGTTCTCCGGCTCCCGGCAGGGGCTGTTCATCAACCGGGTGGAACAGGCCATGTGCCAGTGCATCGCCCAGACCGACCCCACCTTTGAGACGGACGTAGTGCGCAAGGTGGTGCTTTCCTTCTGCGTGCAGGGGTGCTACTACACCTTTACCACCTACTGCGGCCAGATGGACGAAAAGCGCCTTGTGACCCTGCTTGCCTCCATCGCCCGCGCCGCGCAGCGGATACGGATGTAACGGAGCTGGTTTTGCATGCGCTCCGCGCATAAACAGCGGAAAAATTAGTTTTATTTTCGGGATAGCGGAGCGTCTGCGGACGCTCCGCTATCCCATTTTTATAGGGGACGCGTGCTTTTGGCAGAACTGCCAAAAAATAAGACGAAAATTCGTCATCTGCACTTTTTTACCATATTTCTTAAGAAAGAGTTTACACTATGCCGGAAACGGTGGTATTATATAAAATAGTATGGTATGGGGTAAAATGCGCCTGCATACTCCGGGAGGGTATGGGATGAAGAACAAGATCTCGCGCCGCAGCTTTCTGGCGGCGGCTGCGGTCTCGGCGGCGGCACCGAGGCCGAGATCAACGGCGCAGTCACCTTTTTAAAGTGGTTCACCGAACCGCAGAATAATATCGCTTTCGCGGTGGAATCGGGCTATCTGCCGGTGACCACCGGGACACGGTGCTGGAACGCATCGCCGCAGGCCAGAGCGCGGAGGCAGCCACGGCAGAGTTTTTGACCGACGACTATTTTGAGGCGTGGTATCAGGCCACCCTTGCGCAGTTACAGCAGTACGAGGGCTGAACGCCCGCAAAAAAGACGGAAAGGAGGCAGGGCGATGTTTGACGCATGGAAACAGCGCCAGCGGCAGCGCTTGGAAAACAGACCGGAAAGAACCGTGTTCTACAATATTTTTGCTACCATGATGCTGGTGCTGGCGGTGGAGCTGCTGATGGCGGTCGCCAGCATCCTTGCCATCAACGTGACCGGGCAGCTGGACGAAAACGCCAAGGATCTGCTTACCATGCGGGTGCGCAACCGCGCCAGCTATGTGCAGGAGATCCTGCGGAACGCGGAGGATCTGGAGCAGCTGAGCGAGCAGATCACCGCCACCACCCAGCAGCTGCTGAAAAGCGGCGATATCTCGCTGGACACGCTGGATAACAGCAGCGAACAGAGCGATGCTTTGCTGGTAGCCCTTGCCCCGCAGCTTCTGGACACCCTGCGCACAAAGCAGGTGACCGGCATTTTTCTCATCCTGAACACCCATGATCTGGACACCTGCGAGGTGGGCAAAAAAATGCCCGGCATCTACCTGCGGGATCTGGACCCGGACGCCCGCCCTTCGGAGCGCAACAGCGACCTTTTGCTGGAACGCGCCAGCGCCACAGTGGTAAAAGAGCTGGCCATCGGCACGGATAAGGGCTGGCAGCCCGCTTTCCCCTATCAGGGCAATACCAAGGGCGGCATCCTGCGCACGGTCTTTCAGACCGCGTATAAGGGCGATGCCGGCCTTTCGGCGGAAAGCTATGGCCGCTGGACCACCAACTCCTACTGTCTGGCCGGGGACGACCGGCACGCCATTGCCTACTCCATGCCGCTGATCCTGCCGGACGGCACGGTATACGGCGTGGTGGGCGTGGAACTGCTCACGGACTATCTGCAAACAAAGCTGCCCTTCACCGAGCTGGACGAGGACAAGGCAGGCACCTATTTTATCGTGACCACTACCGATGATGCGCTGACGGACGGCGTGCTCACCCTGCGCAAGACCGTGACCTCCGGCGAGGATCTGGTAACGGCAGATGCACCGCTGGGCGTTTTGAACTGCCGCAGCAACGGCAACGGCGGCAACTGGGTGGAGCTGAACGATAAGCGCTATTATATGGTGCTGGAGCCGCTGCAGGTGTATAACCGCAACGCGCCCTTTGCCGCCGAAAAGTGGTTTCTGGCCGGTACCATGGAACAGTCGGTGCTGCTGGCTTTTTCCAGCCGGGTGCGCGAGGTGCTGCTGACCACCATAGCGATCACGCTGGTGCTGAGCGTTTTGGGCAGCCTGCTGGTCTCGGCACGGCTGGCCAGACCCATCAACCGTTTGTACCGCGAGGTGATAGACGCGCAGGAGAAAAAGACCTTCCCCCGCCTGTCCCGCACGGCCATCCGGGAGGTGGACCGCTTTGCCGAGACCATTACCGAGCTGAACAAGGAGCTGGTGACCAACTCCACCAAGTTTTTGCGCATCATGGATATGGCCAGTGTGGAGATCGGCGGCTACGAGCTGCGTACCGACACCGGCAGCGTGTTTGTGACCGATAATTTCTTCTCCCTGCTGGGCAAGCCCGAGATCCAGGGCAAGCCGCTGAGCGTGCGCCGCTTTGAGGAGGTGCTCAAGGACATCCGGGAAAAGAACCCCTGCGCCCGCACCGCCGAGGGGGACGAGCTGCTGACCATTCAGCAGCCGGACGGGGTGCGGTACATCATGCTGCGCAGCACCATCGAGGGACACGCCAAGATCGGCCTTGCCGAGGACGTGACCGCCGCTGTGCTGGAGCGGAAGCGCATCGAGCACGAGCGCGATCACGATATCCTGACCGGGCTGTACAACCGGCAGGCCTTCAACCGGGTGTGCACCGAGCTGTTCGCCGCGCCGGAGCGCATGGGCGTGGCGGCGCTGATGATGATGGATCTGGATAACCTCAAGCACATCAACGATACCTACGGCCACGACTGGGGCGACCAGTACATCCGCCGCACCGGTCAGTGCCTGCGGGACAATACCCCCGCCGGGACTGTCTGCGCCCGCCTTTCCGGCGACGAGTTCCTTGTGCTGTTCCACGGCTACCGCAGCCGGGACGCCGTGCGGGAAAAGATCGACCGCCTGACCAATGCCATGCAGCAGAGCGTGGCGCTGCTGCCCAGCGGCAACGCCTTGCACATCAGCCTTTCCGGCGGCATTGCGTGGTACCCGGACGATGGGCAGGACTGGGAGACCTTGAAAAAATACGCCGACTTTGCCATGTATCAGGTCAAGCACGCGGATAAGGGCCGGGTGGAGGAGTTCGACATCGGGGTGTACAACCGCGAAGCCTACGCCGAGCGCACCCGCCGGGAGTTCCGGCAGCTGCTCAGCAATGCGCAGGTGTTCTATTGCTTCCAGCCCATCTTCTCGGCACGCAGCGGCAGGGTGGTCGCCTACGAGGCGCTGATGCGCTCCGACCTGCCCACCCTGCGCTCCCCGGCCACCATCATGAAGCTGGCGCGGGAGCAGGGGGCACTGTACGAGATCGAGCGCCTCACCTTTACCAAGGCGCTGGAGACCTTCGACAGCCTGTGCCGGGCGGGCAGTGTGTCCGGGGATGCCATGCTCTTTGTCAACTCCATCGCCAACACCTGCCTGTCGCATGAGGACGGCAAATATATAAACAGCCATTGGCACGAGCTGTGCCGCCGCATGGTCGTCGAGATCACCGAAGAGGAAGAAATCGACTACGAAGCACTGGAGAGAAAGCGCAATGCACCGGGCTTTTCCGGGATGTTTGCACTGGACGATTACGGCAGCGGCTATTCCAACGAGAATACGCTATTGCAGCTTGCACCCCGGTTCGTCAAGGTGGATATTACCATCATCCGTGGCATCGACACCTCGCCGGACAAGCAGCAGATCCTGCGCAATATGGTGGCCTACGCCCACCCCCGCAGCATGAAGATCGTTGCCGAGGGCGTGGAGACCGCCGCCGAGCTGCGCACGGTCATCGAGCTGGGCGCAGACCTTTTGCAGGGCTATTTTCTGGCACGCCCGGCCATTGTGCCGGGAGCGATCGCGCCGGAGGCAGTGGGGATCATCCAGGAGTTGCAGCGCCGGAAAAAAGACTGAAATATATGCCCTCCCGGGCGCTGCGGCGCTGGGAGGGTTTTTGCAACGGAGGTAAAAAGATATGGTTCAGGTGGATCTCATCACCGGCTTTTTGGGCGCAGGCAAGACCACCTTTCTGCGCCGCTATGTGCGGTATCTGGTGCAGCAGGGACATAAGGTGTGCATTCTGGAAAACGACTTTGGCGCGGTGAACGTGGACGCCATGCTGGTGCAGGAGGTGCTGGGCCCCGGCTGCGATGTGGAGACCATCAGCGGCGGCTGCGACTGCGACACCCACCAGCGCCGGATGCGCACCAAACTCATCGCCATGGCCATGCGCGGCTTTGACCGGGTGGTGGTGGAGCCCAGCGGCATCTTTGATGTGGACGAGTTTTTCGATATCCTGCGGGACGACCCGCTGGACCGGTGGTATCAGCTGGGCAGCGTCATTGCCGTTGTGGACGCCCTTCTGCCGGAAACGCTTTCGCCGCAGGCAGAGTATTTGCTGGCGTCCGAGACCATGAACGCGGGCTGCGTGCTGCTGAGCCGTGCCCAGCTGGCAGCGCCCGCCCAGTGCGCTGCCGCCGCTGCCCACTTGGAGCGTGCACTGGAAACCGCAAAATCTTCCCGCCGCTTTGCGCTAGGGGAGATCCTTGCCAAGGACTGGGACGCCCTGACCGATGCCGACCTTGCCGCCCTTGCCGCCTGCGGCTACCGGCAGGCCAGCTGCGAAAAGCTGCATTTTGACCAGCACGCGGCCTTTACCTCCCTTTGCTTTCTGGAACTGCACCTCACCCCGCAGCAGCTGCAAGCTGCCGCACAGCGGCTGTTTAACGCACCGGAATGCGGGCAGGTGCTGCGGGTCAAGGGCTTTGCGCCCGCCCCGGCAGGCGGCTGGCTGGAGCTGAACGCCACCGCCGCCGGCTGCACCCTTGCGCCCATCCCGCAGGGGCAGGAGGTAGTCATCGTCATCGGCGAGGGGCTGGATAAAGCCGCCATTGAAGCAAACCTGAAGGGGTGAAAGGCAGTTTTCCCCCATAACAAAACGCATTGTGGAAAAACAGGAGGGACTATCATGCAGGAAGTACGCGCAGCCGTTATCGGTACAGGGGTCATGGGGCGCAAGTATGCCCAGATGATCGCAGAAGGAAAGGCGGGCGCATTGCGCCTGACCGCCGTGGTCTGCCGCAGCGCCGGGGCGCAGCAGTGGGCAAAGGATACCCTGCCGGATACGGTGCGGGTGTGCCCCAGCGCCGACCAGCTGTACGATTATGCAGAAGAGTTTGACGCCGTGCTGGTAGTCACCCCGCACAAGACCCACCCGGCGCTGGTGATGCAGGCGTTTGCCCACGGCAAGCACGTCTTGTGCGACAAGCCCAGCGCAAACGCGCTGGCACCGGCGCTGAAAATGAACCGCGCCGCCGAAAAAAGCGGCCTTGTTTTCGCCATGATGTTCCATCAGCGCCGCTACAAAAAGTATATGCGGCTAAAAAAATTACTGGATGATGGGGCATTGGGCGAGATCAAGCGGGTGCAGCTGGAAAACAGCCGCTACTTCCGCACATGGATGTACCACCGCTCCGGCAGCTGGCGTTCCAGCTGGGCAGGGGAGGGCGGCGGCGCGCTGCTCAATCAGGGCCAGCACATTCTGGACATCTGGCAGTGGCTGTTCGGGATGCCAACCAGTATTTATGCCATGATCCCATACGGGAAGTATAACGATTTCATGGTGGACGACGAAGCCACCCTGCTGATGGAGTACCCGCAGCAGCGCACCGCCACCTTTATCCTCTCCACCGGCGAGGGCAGCTACACCGAGCGGTTGGAGATCGTGGGCACCAAGGGCACCGCCCTGCTGGAAAAGGACACCCTCACCCTGCACACCTACACGCCGGACACCGAGACCTACCGCCGTACCGCCGACTGCACCGAGCGCCAGCAGCTTACCGAGACCACCACCACCGAGCAGTTCGCGCCGCAGGCAGAGCCTTACCCGGAGATGCTGGCAAACTTTGCGGACGCCATCCTGCACGGCACGCCCCTGACCGCTCCCGGCGTGGAGGGCGTGCGGGCGCTGGAATTGACCGATGCGGCTTACCTGTCCGCATGGCTGGGGGAGAAGCTTACCCTGCCGCTGGACGCAGACCGGTTTGAACAGGAACTGCAAAAGCATATTCAGGAGGAACAGAAAAATGGCTAAGCTGCGGTTTGTAGTAGTAGGCTCCGGCTGGCGGTCGCTGTTTTACTGGCGTATCGCGCAGGCGCTGCCGGAGCGGTTCGCGCTGTGCGCCATGCTTTGCCGCACCGAGGAAAAGGCCGAAAAAATGCACCGGGAGTACGGCGTGCCGGTAAGCACCTCGGCGGAGCAGTGCATTGCCCTGCACCCGGATTTCGTGGTGGTGGCAGTGAATAAAGCGTCCATCGCCGCCGTCAGCACCGAATGGCTTGCCCGGGGCTTTGCCGTGCTGTGCGAGACCCCGGCGGCGCTGGAGGAGGACGCATTGCGCGCCCTCTGGCAGCTGCACCGGCAGGGCGCAAAGCTGCAGGTTGCAGAACAGTACTGGCTGTACCCCACGCTGGCAAAACGGCTGGCAGCAGTGCGCAGCGGCGCACTGGGCACGCCGCAGTTTGCCCGGCTGTCGGTGGCGCACGGCTACCACGCGGTCAGTCTGGCGCGGCAGTTCCTGAACGCCGGCCAGCAGCCGGTGCGGGTGACCGGACGCAGCTGGACGGAAAAGATCATCGAAACGGATTCCCGCTGGGGCGCGGTGCATAACGGCGCACTGGTGGAAAAGACCTTGCAGCAGCACACGCTGGAATTTGCGGGCGGCGGCACAGCGTTTCTGGATTTTAACGGCGTGCAGTACCACTCCTATCTGCGCAGCACCCACACCAGTGTGCAGGGAGAGCGTGGCGAAGTGTTCGACGACACCCTGCGCTGTCTGGATGCCGCCGGGGAGCCGGTGTGCCGTCAACTGACCCCGCTGCCCGACCCGCTGGCAGCTGCCGCCGCGCAGGCAGGGCTGAACGAGGACGAGACCGCCATCGCCTGTTTTCTGGACAGGATGCAGGGCTATCTTGCCGGCGGGGCAGAGGTGTACCCGCTGGCAGACGCCTTGCAGGACGCCTACCTTGCCCTGCTGATGGAGCGCGCCCTTGCCGCCGGACAGCCGCTGGAAAGCACCCCGCAGCCGTGGAATACAGAAGAACGATAAAAAAGGCTCAGAAGCACCTGTCGGCGCTTCTGAGCCTCTTTTCACGATTGGAGCCGTGACGGCAACCAGCCAGTTTTCCGTAGCAGTCCTTTCCGTGAAAACGGGACAGCGGAGCGTCCGCAGACGCTCCGCTGTCCCAAAATTATAAATGCTTTTCCGCTAAAAATGCCCAGAGCAACGCGGAGGGCATTCAAAACGTTATACCCTCAAAAGGAGCGCAGGATCACATCAGGTCGATCAGCGCTTCCACCTCGTCCATGCGGGTGGCCCAGCTGGTGGCGATGCGCACCACGGTGTGGGTGTCGTCGAACTTCTCCCAGAAGCCGAACTTTGCCTTGCCTTCCAGCGCAGCCAGCTGGGCGTTTTCCAGTACAAGGAAGATCTGGTTGGTGGGGGAGTCCATAAAGAAGCGGTAGCCCTTTGCCGCAAAACCGGCCTTCAGGCGGTTGGCGGTGGCAATGGCGTTTTTGCTGATGGAGAAATACAGGCCATCCGTGAACAGCACGTCAAACTGGATGCCCAGCAGCCGCCCCTTTGCCAGCAGTGCGCCCTGCTGCTTGACCATGGTCATAAAATGCGCCGGTGCGCCGTGGGAGAACACCACAGCCTCGCCGCACAGCGCACCCACCTTGGTGCCGCCGATGTAGAACACATCAGTCAGCCGGGCAAGGTCGGCCAGCGTCACGTCCGTGCCCTCGGCAGCCAGACCATAGCCCAGCCGTGCACCATCGAGGAACAGCGGCATCTTGTACTCCTGACACACAGCGTGCAGGGCTTCCAGCTCCGCCTTGGTGTACAGGGTGCCATACTCGGTGGGGTGGGAGATGTATACCATGCCGGGGAACACCATGTGGTCGTGGTTGTCGTCGGCGTAGAAGGTGGCCACCAGTGCTCGCAGCTCGGCGGCGTCCAGCTTGCCGTTGTGCTGGGGCAGGGTGATGACCTTGTGGCCGGTATACTCGATGGCACCGGCCTCGTGCCCGGCTACATGGCCGGTGGCAGCAGCCACTACGCCCTGCCACCGCTGCAGCATGGACGCGATGACGATGGCGTTGCTCTGGGTGCCGCCGGAGATGAACTGCACATCGGCCTCCGGGCAGGCGCAGGCGGCGCGGATCTTCTCCCGGGCGCTGGCGCAGTAGGGGTCGGTGCCGTAGCCGGAGACCTTTTCAAAGTTGGTCTCGGTCAACTTTTGCAGAATGGCGGGATGTGCACCCTCGCAGTAGTCGTTTTCAAAATACAGCATGGCAAAACGCTCCTCTATATAATTGTAAGAAAACAGTACCTCTATTCTACATCGCCGTGTAAACCCTGTCAAATCCAAAACGGTGCACGGCACACGCAAGGCACCGCAAAAACGCTTACAGGATACCCGGTGCGACACTATGTTGACCGGAACTACAGCCTACGACAGCTTTTTTTACGAAAGTATGATCCTTTCCAAAAAGATGAAAAGTTTTTCAAAAAAGTGCTTGACAATTCTGCTGCATCTGGTATAATAACTATCGTTCCCGGCGCCATGGCGCAGGAACACAACAGAATATGCGGATATGGCGGAATTGGCAGACGCGTTAGATTCAGGTTCTAATCGGGGCAACTCGGTGGAGGTTCAAGTCCTCTTATCCGCACCAAACCATGAAAATCCGAACCTTTTTCCGATAGGAGAAGGGTTCGGATTTTTTGTATTCTTTGGAAAACAGAACGAATCCCTTGCTTCCATCGAAAAACGTCCTAGACCTTATCATAAAAAAGCACGACAGACCACTGTAAGAGTGCCGTAAGGCGGAAAGGACACAAATATGAAGTACGATGAAAGAGCCTGCAAGTTCAACATGGACACCGGCTGCGTGGAACTGCTGCTCCGGGATGGGAGAATGATCTCCATCAACTGCACTGGGGTCGAGGATGAATTGGACGTGACCATGGCGCAGAGGACGGAACTGGATTATCTCATCTACAACGACCCGCTGGCGTATGCAGACCTGATTCTAAACGGCGAGCCGGAAGAATATTTGAAAAATACGGCTGGGAACCATGGGTTAGAAGATTAAGAGAAATGCCGTTCCAAAAGCAACTGGAACGGCATTTCTTATCTTTCGATATTCGGCATCTTCTGTCCCCGAAGCTCCTGCCGGATGGCACGGAACTGATCAGGTACATCCGCATCGGTCATTGCACCGGGGACATCCACTGTCCCAGCGGCTTTGGCGGCTTCATAGAACCAGCATTTATACTCCACGGTCTCCAGCGTGTGCTGTAACTGCTGGATCTGCTGGGTGAGTACCTCGCGCTGATGCCGGAACATTTCCAGCCGGGTGTCAATGGTGTCGTCTCCCTGCATGGAAAGCTCAATATACTGCCGGATATCCTTGATGGACATTCCGGCTTTTTTCATGCAGCGGATGACCTGCAGCCACTCGAAGTCGTTTTCCCGGAACATCCGAATGCCGCCGGAGGAACGCTCCACAAAGGAAGTAACCCTTCTTTGTCGTAGTAGCGCAGGGTGGAGGCAGGTACGCCCAGCTTTTGTGCCATTTCACCTACGGTATAGATCATCTGAAACCTCCGTTTTTTCAAAAAGCTCTTGACTTAAAGTGCGCTTTAAGTTGTATGATAAAATCAAACTTTATCAACATCATAATGCGGATGCACTCCGCTGTCAAGGAGGTTCCTATGAGCAAGAAGGTATTGATTTTGTCTGGCAGTCCCCGGAAGGGCGGCAACTCTGATATTCTATGCGACGAATTTCTGCGTGGAGCGCAGGATGCCGGGCACAAAGCAGAAAAGATCCGGGTCGCTGAGAAAAAGGTGGCTCCCTGTTCCGGCTGCTACTACTGCAGCACCCACGGCGGAGCCTGCGTCCACAAGGATGATATGGCAGACATCCTGCAAAAGATGATCGATGCCGATGTCATTGTGCTGGCAAGCCCGGTATACTTCTACTCCATCAGTGCCCAGTTGAAGGCAGTGATCGACCGTACCGTGGCACGGTGGCTTGAGGTCAAAGACAAGGAATTCTACTACATCACCACCATGGCAGACGAGGAAAAAGCCTCTGCGGACACTACGCTGACCTGCTTCCGGGGCTATGCAGACTGTGTGGAAGGTGCCGTGGAAAAAGGCGTCCTTGTAGCAAGTGGTGTCTATGAGCCGGGTGCGGTGCGAAACACCTCTGCAATGGCACAGGCTTACGAGATGGGGAGGAACGTATAATGGCAGTAAAACAGACCGCAGGGCGGGATGCTCTGGGCGAATTTGCACCAAAATTTGCAGAACTTAACGATGAGGTACTATTCGGGCAGGTGTGGAGCCGAGAGGATAAACTCTCCCTCCGGGACCGCAGCCTTGTGACGGTGGTAGCACTGATGGCGCAGGGACTGACGGACTCCTCGTTTCGGTATCACCTGACGGCAGCAAAAAACAATGGTATTACCCGGACTGAAATTGCAGAGATCCTGACCCATGCGGCATTTTATGCTGGCTGGCCCAAGGCGTGGGCGGCTTTCCGCATGGCAAAGGAAGTCTGGGCAGAGGACGCTGCAGAGGATGCCAAGGCAAAGCACCAGAGTGAAATGGTGTTCCCCATCGGTGCACCCAACGACGGTTTTGCACAGTATTTCAGCGGAAAAAGCTATCTGGCACCCTTGTCCACCGTACAGGTTGGCATTTACAACGTCACCTTTGAGCCGGGCTGCCGGAACAACTGGCACATCCACCATGCTGCAAAGGGCGGTGGACAGATCCTTGTCTGCGTGGCAGGCCGGGGCTACTATCAGGAATGGGGCAAAGCGCCGCAGGAGCTGCATCCGGGCGATGTGGTGAACATTCCCCCGGAGGTCAAGCACTGGCACGGTGCTGCACCCGATTGCTGGTTCTCTCATCTGGCAGTGGAAGTACCCGGCGAAGACACCTCTAACGAGTGGTGCGAGCCGGTGCCGGAAGAAACCTATAAGGAGTTGCGGTGATGCGTTTTGACGTACACCCAACCATGATGAAACAAAAACAGGGTGCGCCCCGAATGGACGCACCCTGAAAATCTACAGACAATAGCGATATGTACAACAGGGCTTTCCCCGTCGGGAAGGTCCTGTTTCTCTTTGCTGGTGGTGTGATGAGACTGTTCCGCCTGCCATAGGCAAGCTCGCGTTTGCGCAGCAACAAAAGCCTCAGTGAAATATCATTCAAAGGTTTCCAGTGCTTCCACCAGTGCAAGGATGGTCAGCGACTGGCCGTATGCCATGGGAGCAATCAGAATGTTTTTGTAGTGGTCGCGGTCGTAGCCCATGCCCGTACCGCCGGATACTTTCAGCACCGTACCATCGGTGTCGATGTTCTTGAGGATTGCACGGATAGCTTTCTTGGCACAGGGCAGGTAGGAATCATCCAGAATCCCCATGCGGATGCCTTTCAGGATGCCAGCGGTGATAGCAGCAGAGCCGGAAGTTTCTTCGTAGCTGGTGGAGTCATCCAGAACCGTATGCCAAAGGCCGTCCTCACCCTGAAGGTCACGCAGTGCGCGCACCTGTGCTTTGTAGGTATCCAGAATGAACGTCTTGACGCCCTGATTCAGCGTACCCTTAAACATATCCAGATAGTCCAGAATACCCAGCGTGAACCAGCTGTTGCCGCGGCACCAGAACACGCCGCCAAAGTTGTCCATCCGATTGAACGACCAGCCGTGGAAGAACAGACCGGTGTGGGTATCGTACAGATACTTGATGTGCATCAGCACCTGCTTAATGGATTCGTCGATCCACTCCTGCTTGCCGTACTTCTGGCCCATCCGATTGAGGAACAAGACGGTCATGAACAGGGTGTCGATCCACATCTCGCTCTCGTTTAGGCGAACGCCCTGACGGTCGCCGTTGGCACTGGTGACGTGCTGAAAGCCACCCTCACGGGTACGCGGGATGCACTCCATCAGCCACTTTGCCCAATCCAGACAAAGGGCTTCAAACTCAGGGTCGTGGTAAATCTCGTTCAATTCACACAGAGTCAGCAGCGGAGTAGTCGTGTTGATATTGCGGGAAGGCAGACCCTGCGCAATGTTCTCCTTGAACCAATCATGCAGGAAGGTGCGGTATTCCTCCGAATCCTGCATCTTGGCGATTTTGAGCAGTCCGTACAGGCCGATGCCCTGCGGCCAGTCCCACTCCTTGATGCCGAAGTCACGGCTAAAAAATCCGATGGCCTCGCCGCCTTCTTTCAAAGTGTCCTCGTTTTCGGGGGCACCAAGGTGCATCAGCTTCTGGACAACAAGATCCAGCTTTTTCTGAATCAGTTCTTTTTTGATTTCGTTTGCCATAAAAAACACCTCATGTATTTGTATTGTTTTTCTCAGCGGTTGAAGTAAGCGATTTTCGATATTGTGCAGGCGTAACGTGTTGATATTTCTTGAACACACGTCCCAGATAGGTGATGCTCTCAAACCCGGTACGGCTTGCGATTTCGGAAACGGAAAGTGTTGTTGTTTCTAACAGGCTCTGCGCTTTTTTTACCCGCAGGATGTTGATGTATTCGTTGATGCCGAAGCCAGTCACTTCATGGAAGGAACGGCTGAGATAATACTTGCTGATATAAAACTGCTCGGCAAGGCTGTCCAGCGAGAGCCTTTCCTGAAAGTGATCGGAAATGTAGTCTGAGATTTGGTAGACTGCATCGAACTTTCCGCCGCTGGCCTTACCCTCCTGCACATCATTCAGGCAGGCGACCTGCTGATTGCTGCGCCGGAAGTAGATGAAGCCTAGAATCAACTCCGAAAGAATAGCGGTCTGGCTCATAGGCTCTGCCTTGTCCAGTTCCTCCATGATTTGCAGAAACAATCGGCGGGTATTCGCTGTCTGCTTCGGGGTCAGTTCGTAAATTCCGTAGTGCTTGTGGAAGAACGCACCGATCTTCAGTTCCGGGAACATCTTATCGACCTTTTCCACAATGTCCCGGTCTACATAGAGGATCACTCGCTCGTATTCGGTTTCCGGGTCTCCCACGATGGAATGGGACATATGAATCTGGCCGCTGTCCACGAGAATCAGGTTCCCGGCCTGTGCTTCATAGGCGCGGTTCTCAAAGAACATCTGCCGCCGCCCACGGAGCAGGAGATAAATTTCGTACTCCTGATGGAAGTGGTTGTACCGCATATCAAAGTTTGCCGGACGAACCATGTGTTCCACCATAATGCCGTTTCGTTTGCGGTAATATTGGGTCGCATCACCCTGAACCATGCTGTGCAGCCATGTTGTTTTCATGAAATGCTCCTTTTCTCCTGAACAGGCGGTGTTCTTGCCTTGATTATGTCATATCTGTTCAGGTTTGACAAGCATTTGCACCGTGGGGCTTACATCAGGCCCAGCGTAGTAGGCAGCCACTCGCTCAGAGCAGGGATGTATGTGACCGGCATCAGTGAGATGAAAATTGCCACAAAGAACGGAACCAGACTTTTCATCACATTCTCCAGACGCTGCTTTGCCAACGAGCATCCCACGAACAGGACGTTGCCAACGGGAGGAGTGATGGTGCCGCCGATCTCGGAATCGCCCGCCTGACCGTGCGCCAGCCGGAGCTGGATCTTGTCACTGCCAATGCTGCCGTTTACCTTGAAAAAGGGGGAAACTCCGATTCCCAGCAGCACGACGACAATGACGGTCAACAAGATTTTTGATGTCTTTTTTATTGTCATTCCTCCTAAATGATTTGCTCGTTCGGTGCGACTTCCTGATTATAATTATACAGCCTTTGGGGCCAGCTTTCTCGCAAAGAATTGCGAATGAAGCCCAAAATTCAAACGATATTGCGCTTGTGTTGTATACATTCTTGCGCTTTTCTCTATTGTTTTGCTGAAATGGACAATATTTCTTGCCATTCTTCTACATACAAATAATTTTTTAGATCAATTCGTCCGTTTTTTCTGCGCAATATTGTTTGAGCGCAAACAGAAAAGAGCCACCCGTAGTTTGTTACGGATGGCTCTTGATATGTTTCTTTTATAAAAGGCTGCCGCTCAGTTCAGCCGGAACACCTGCTCCAGCTTGGGCTGTGCGCCGGTCACGGGGTCCATTTCCAGTTCCAGAATGTCCTTCATGTACGCGTTCCAACGGTCTACCACCGGGCTTTCTGCCTGCACCTTCTCGGCATAGGCAACGCCCTTTTCGCACTCGTAATAGCCGAACAGTTCATCGTTGCAGTAAAAGATGCTGTAATTGCAGATGCCGGCGTCTTTCAGAACTTTAACCATCTCCGGCCAGATCTCCGCGTGACGTTTCTGGTATTCAGCCTTGCAGCCGGGCTTGATGCGGCCTTTCCATGCCATGTGCTCCATGTTCTGCTCCTTAGTTGAGAAACTTCTCGTTCAAAGTCACGCCAAAGTCGCGGGCAATGGCGCGCAGGTCGTCGTCGGTGATGGTCTGCCGGATGATGCCGCCGCCCATGGAGAGCACCTTGACGTAAATTTCGGCGCTCTTTTCGATGGTGTGGGCCAGACCGAAGGTAATGTCAAAGTCCGGGCCGGAAGCAAACAGACCGTGCTGTGCCCAGATGGCGGCCTGATAAGTCTTCATCAACTCGC
>OFSC01000136.1_pt1 | contig 61427 bp, 90 predicted proteins | sample 1543201 | NCBI WGS metagenome assembly OFSC01 (sample SAMN04209228, study PRJEB22552) | human gut metagenome | biome: gut; material: feces | host: Homo sapiens | place: USA: Oklahoma
AAATGGAATCTCCTGCTGATACAGCCTTGAATATGAGATAAAGTTATCCTTTCGACAACACATTCAGACAAATGAGATATAGAAAATATATGTCTGAGATTTTGATGTGGGTTAACTATAGCAGAATAGAACAGCAATGTCAACATGAAAAATAAGAGCCAGAACACCTACCACATATGGTAACTGTTCCAACTCTCATATTTCATACTTTCAAACAAACTCCAAGTCTAACGCCCAGAAATTCCTCTGTAAATTTTCTCCGCTGTCATCGGCAGTTCTCTGATGATCACGCCTGTCGCATTCTGGATCGCATTGCTGATTGCCGGTGATGGTGTATTGATTACGATTTCTCCGATAGACTTCGCTCCGAACGGTCCTGTCGGCTCGTAGCTGCTCTCGAACTCAACACGGATTGTTCCGACATCAAGACGAGTTGGAATTTTATACTGCATCAAAGAATTGCTGAAGTTCTTTCCCTTTTCGTTATACACAACATCTTCATACAGTGCCATACCAATTCCCTGTGCGATTCCGCCTTCCACCTGTACACGCGCAAGGTTCGGATTTATAACTGTTCCGCAGTCTACGACTGCTACATAATCGATCAGTTCAAGTACACCTGTCTCTTTGTCGATCTCAACTTCTGCCATACCAACCATAAATGGCGGTGGAGATACCGGTGAGGAAAATGCTTCACTTGCGGAAAGTGGTGCGTTGCTGAAGCACATTACATTATTTCCAATCTGACTTCTTGAAATCTGCTTTCCTGTTGCCAGCTCTGTTACATATTCTCCATCGAAATCTACATCTTCCGGCTTGCATCCGAGATACTCTGCTCCACGCTCGCAGATTTTCTTGCGAAGGGATTCACAAGTCTTAACAACTGCCTGTCCTGTTACATAAGTTGTACTGGATGCGTATGAACCACAGTCGTATGGAGAGATGTCTGTATCTACTCCAAATACAACAACTTCTTCCGGTTTACATTCAAGACACTCTGCTGCCATCTGGGCAAGGATCGTATCGCATCCTGTTCCCATATCAGTAGCTCCAATGATCAGACTGTAGAATCCGTCATCATTTACTTTGATTTCAACCGCACCTGTATCTACTGCTGAGATTCCAGATCCCTGCATGGACATTGCAACTCCGACACTGCGGACTTTTCCATTTCCCATATCACGGTATGGATACTTTTCATCCCAGTTGATCATTTCTTTTGCTCTGGCAAGACATCTGTCGAGTGTACAGCTGTTTGTAACTTCGCCATAATAAGCCGGCATCTTATCGCCCTGGCGTACCATGTTCTTCTCACGAAGCACTGTCGGGTCCATTCCGAGAACTTCTGCAAGTTCATTTACAGCTGATTCTACAGCGAACTGTCCCTGTGTTGCTCCGTATCCACGGTAAGCTCCTGCTGACATAACATTTGTATAAACAACATCATATGTAAAGCGAAATGCTTCTGCCTTTCCATAAAGTGGAATGGATTTGTGACCGGAAAGACCTACGGTTGTCGGTCCGTGCTCACCAAATGCTCCAGTGTTGGAAAGTGTATAGAGATCGATTGCTTTAATATTTCCTTCTTTATCCGCTCCCAGACGTACATGAAGTTCCATCTCATGACGTGGTGAAGAAGCGATCAAAGACTCTTCTCTTGTGTAAATGATCTTCGCCGGTTTTCCTGTCTTCCATGTGACAAGTGCCGGATAAACTTCGGAAACTACAGTCTGCTTCGCACCGAATCCTCCACCGATTCTCGGCTTGATCACACGTACTTTGCTCTTCGGAATATCGAGTGCATGAGCAAGGATTCTTCTTGCATGGAACGGAACCTGTGTAGATGAAACGACATTTAATCTTCCGTATGCATCTAAATATGTATAAGTACGGAAAGTCTCCATCATCGCCTGCTGGTTCGCCTTTGTATGATAAACGCGGTCGATCACGTGATCACATTTTGCAAGAACTGCTTCTACGTCTCCATCTCCACATACCCCATGTGCACAAAGATTTCTCTTGTTATCCGCACCAACCGGGCAAAGGCTTCTCCAGTTATCTTCCGGATGCACAAGGATTGGATTATCCTTTGCTGTACGGAAATCAAGAACCGGTTCAAGGACCTCATACTGGATCTTCACAAGCTTCATCGCTTTCTTAACTGCTTCCTCTGAAGTTCCTGCCACGATTGCAGCTGCATCTCCAACGAAACGTACTCTCTGGTCAAGGATCAGACGGTCATACGGACTTGGTTCCGGATAGGTCTGACCAGCCATTGTAAATCTCTTATCCGGACAATCTTTATATGTAAGAACACATTCGATTCCAGGTACTGCCTCGGCACGAGCTGTATTAATATCCTTAATTAATGCGTGTGCATATGGACTTCTGATTACTTTAACAATCAGACAGTCTGACGGTGCAAGGTCATTTGTATAAACACTTTTTCCTGTAACAAGTGCAGCAGCATCTTTCTTTACAACAGGACGGTTTACAATCTTCAGGGATTCTATAGCTTCTCCTTTTTCCTGATTGCTGTGGACAAATTCCGGTTTCTCAGGAATCAGATTCTGAACTTTATCTATTCTTTCCATTCTTACTCCTCCCCGCCCATTTTCTTTACTGTAATGTTAACTGCTGTATTTCTGACTTCCATATATTTCTGGATTGCACGAAGCTGTCCCATGTATCCTGTACAACGGCACAGATTTCCTGCCAGATATTCTTTGATTTCTTCTATAGAAGGGTTCTTCAATTCACGGAACATTGCGAGCACGTTCATAATGAATCCAGGGGAACAGAATCCACACTGCTCTGCACCTTCCTGTGCAAGAAATGAGCCGAATTCTGCTGCTTCTTTCTCCACACCCTCAAGTGTTGTCACTTCATGCCCATCAATGCTTGCTGCAAGAACAGAACATGACAGGCGGGATTTTCCGTCGATCCATACTGTACACAAACCACAGTTTGTTGTCTCGCATCCACATTTCACACTCTTACATCCAAGATCACGCAGAAGGTTCAAAAGGACTGTATCTGCAGCGATCTCTGTACTTACTTTCTTTCCATTCAGGGTAAACTGTACTTCCATCCTATTTCTCCTCCGCATTATATTCATCTAAAATTGAGCGCATCTCTCTGCGAAGCAGAACCTCCGCAAGGTGCTGTCTGTACTCCGCACTTCCGCGCATATTGCTTCCATAAGTAAATTCTGCTGCAACACGTTTTGCATACTCTGTGAGCTGCTCGTCTGTAGCATCTTTCGGGATCTCCCACTGCTTTTCAAGCAATGCCGCTTTCATCGGTCTTGCTCCTACCGAAAAGAACCAGGACTCCTGACCTCTGTAAATTCCTGTTACGACAGAACATGTCAGTACCGGGAAATCTGTCTTTGTCTGACGAATTGATTCGTAACGGAATTTTCTCTTGCTCTTTCTGACGATCACAGATACAAGAATATCCTTATCTGCTTTTCTGTTTACAAACTCAGAAAGTCGAACAGTTCCTCCATTATATAATTCCACAAATGTATCCAGTGCCAGTAATGCAGTCAGCACATCAGAAAATCCGTATCTTCCATAGATACTGCCTCCAACTGTTGCCTGATTTCTAAACTGAACTCCAACAATATGACGAAGGCTTTCTGCAATTCCGTCCCCATAGAATTTTCTCAGCCCCTCATGCTCTTCCAGCTGGCGCAGTGTACACATTGCTCCAATGCGGAATACATGGTCTGTCTCCTCAATCTCATTCAAACCAAGTTCCGACATATCAATGATTGTCTTCACTCTTGCATTTCCTAATCTCATCCACATCATGCCGCCCATGATACGACTGTTTCTTGCCTGATTCAGCTCGTAAGCCTCCTCCAGTGTCTTAACTTTCACGTAATTACCGATTGTTAACACAGTAGGCCTCCTTCCTATCCACATACCTTTTCCAAGGATCGCGGTTCTCATCCTCGCAATTTTCTCTTGTTATCTTATGTCGTTTCTTGCGATTGTTTTTCAAAAAACAAACATACAAGCATAAAAAAAGTGCAAATGAAACAGCTTTGTCATTCACACATCTAGCGAATTAATGATATCATATATATAAGAAAAAAGTCAAAAAATCGGTTATACTTTATTATAATCAATTTTTATAAGGTGTACTTATAACCCGGGTACTATAAATAAGAAAGAAATCCAGAAACCATGTTGACATCATTGTACCCTCGGTGTTATTATTTGCTTAAACACGGAAACGTAGATAGAGGTTGCATTTTTCATAAGTAAGGTGACGGATGTGTCAGGAACAGAAGAACTCATCGGAAAGGGAAAGATGCCGAAAGAGTAAGAATCCTGAGTTCTTGTTCTTGGGCATGACGTGAATAGCGGCATGACTGTCATCGCAAGATGGAGAGCTATCTGAATTATACATAATGTATATTTGGGGACGGCGCATCTTGCCGTTTCTTTTATGTTTATTTACAGTTTACGCATTCTTGCATAGATGTATATTAAACAGTTACTGCTCATGGCTATTATAATTATCGTTCACAGGGAACTTATGCGCAATAACCTGCTATGACCAGTAATACTTTGTTTCACCATGTTGAAGGAGGATAAAAAGAATGGCAATTTTTAAAGGCGCAGGTGTAGCGATCGCTACTCCGATGAAAGAGAATCTTGAGGTCAATTATGACAAATTAGATGAGATGTTAGAGGAGCAGATTGCAGGCGGAACAGATGCGATCGTCATCTGTGGAACAACAGGTGAATCCGCTACTATGACAGAGGAAGAACATGCAGCAACAATCCGTTTTGCAATTGAGCGTGTGAACCACCGTATCCCGGTCATCGCCGGAACAGGTTCTAATTGTACAAGAACAGCGATCCAGTTGTCCAAAGAAGCTCAGGAAGATGGAGCTGACGGACTTCTGCTCGTTACACCATATTATAATAAAGCGACACAGAACGGACTGATTGCTCATTACACAGCTATTTGTAATGAAGTAAATATTCCGGCGATTCTGTACAATGTACCAAGCCGTACAGGATGTGGACTTCAGCCACAGACAGTTGCAACACTTGTGAAAGATGTTGAGAACATCGTAGGTATTAAAGAAGCATCTGGAAATATCAGCACAGTTGCACAAATCATGCATCTTTGTGATGGCAACGTTGATCTTTACTCAGGAAATGATGATCAGGTTGTACCGCTTCTCGCACTTGGCGGAATCGGAGTTATCTCCGTTCTCTCCAACGTAGCTCCGGCTTACGTGCATGACATGTGCTACAAATTCTTCTCAGGAGATATCGCAGGTAGCCGCAAGATGCAGTTAGATGCACTTCCACTGGTTAATGCTCTCTTCTGTGAAGTGAACCCGATCCCGGTTAAGGCTGCTCTTAACATGATGGGAAAAGAAGTTGGAACTCTTAGAGCACCTCTGACAGAAATGGAAGATGCACATAAAGAAGTTCTGAAAAAAGCAATGATGGATCTTGGAATTCTGTAAGAAAACAAAGAAAGGAAGAAGTGATTTTGAGGTCGCTTCTTCCTTTTTTATAATTGCCTGATCCAGCGTTTCTCTTGGTATTAACATCACATCATATCGCCCGTAACCGCTTTCTCTGTTGGACTTTACTTCATAACGATCTCTTAATTCTACCAAAAGTCCCAGAACGAATCCATGATAGAAACGCTCCGGCTAACTTTTTCCTGACGGATGTCTTCCTGTATCAAAACTGCTGAATGTAGCTAGTGCAACTTCATTCATATAAGTATTCATCTCTTTCACATTCCCCCGAAGCATCACTTTGATAAATGCGTTATAATTTGATTCAGAATTAGAGAACCATCCTTGAAACATTTCTTGAATTTTCTTTATTTTTTTCTTGACATTCATCGCTCCATAAGGTATACTTAACAAGTCGCTTGAGTTAAGCGACAACTGAATAGGGGATTGGTCAAATGGTATGATAGGGGTCTCCAAAACCTTTGGTGGGAGTTCGATTCTCTCATCCCCTGTAAAGCCAGTAATCGTTATGGTTACTGGTTTTTTTGTTTTTCCCAGTAAATACAAGGGTTTCACAGATTCTAGCATATTAGAATAATTCTTATAAGTTAGAGGAATTATACGATATTGGAAAACTATGCAACACGAAATGCAACACGGAAATAGAAGAAGATGATGCAATATTAATGCCCCAGAGTCAAATACTCCGGGGCATCTTTTTTACTCAATCCAAGCCTGGAACTTGTCAATGAATCTGTATTTATCTCCTGCATATCCGTCCATGCCACTTGCTTTCAGTGTATCGACCTGATCTGCATAGAAGTTCTTGTTGTTCTGTACAGAAACTCTGTAGTGAACCATCTTGTACTTATATCCATCCGGTGTGATGTAATACAACTCAATAGCAAGAATCTCTGAACCATCTCCGAGGATTCCATTCTTCTTGTCATTCAGATCATAGCTGTTGCCGAATGTAAGATATGGCAACCAGCCGCTCTTTCTTGTATATACTCTACAACGGATACTTCCTTTGCTTACTTTAATGGCAAGCCACTTGATCGAAACATCATCTCCTTTGCCAGCCCAGTCGATTTTATTCACCACTGGTGGCCACCATCTGTCTGTGAAAGCCTGATATGTAATATCGACCTGTCCTAAGTCTTTCTTCTCTACCGGCTTAGATGGTGCTGACGGTGTTACTGGTGTAGCACTGCCACCGAACTCCATGTAGCAATAGTTGACATCTACTCTTCCACTGACTCCATCTACCTGTCCATCTGAGGAATACTGCCAAATTGCATACTGACCATTGTATGTATCTTCCGGGAGATTCTTATATCTTGCCATCCACTCAACATACTTTCCACGAACGTTGCCAAGATAGTTGTTGAACCAGCTCAATGAAGCGTAGATTCCTGGAGTATATCCAGCTGCCTTGAGTCCTTCGCAGACAATCTCACACGCTTTAGGTGCGTATCCCTGTGTGCCTGGTTCCTCAACATCAAGGAAAATAGGTAACTGGAAGGTGTGACCTTTAATCAATCTTAAGATATGAGCAAGCTCGCTCTGTGCCTGTCTGTCACAAGTCGCATAGCTATACAGATAGACTCCCACCGGAATTCCAAGTCTTTCACACTCTGCAAGGTTTCTCACCCACTGTTTATCGTCCTGTGATGCGATATCATCTCCATATCCGCATCTAAGGATAGCTCCGGCACAACCTGATGCCTTGACTCTTTCCCAGTTAATGACTCCGTTATGATGGCTAACATCAATGATAAGTTTACTCATACCAGCCACCTTCTTTCAGCTCTGCTTTCTTCTGCTCGATCTCCGCTGCGTGTTCCTCTGCAAATTTCTGCATTGTTTCCAATGACGTTCCTTCGTTGTCTGAGATTTCCTTTGCGGATAATCCGTAAGCGAAACTCTTAATAATTTCTTTTACTGTCTGCTCTGTCATAATTACTCTTCCTTTCCACTCTGCTTGATTAACTGGTTGACATAGTTACTTAATCCAGCCACTAAGATTCCTTGTACGATTGCGGTAAACAGTGCCATTGCGATATCCTGTCCTGTTCCGAGAGTACAAGTTGCAATCACGTAGATACCGCAGATCACAATTCCAGCAATGCCTAAGATGCTAGGAATATACTTGTCTGCGATAGTTTCAGACTGCTTGATTGCCATACCGATAAAGTACAGTACAATAGCTACAACAATAAGTTCCGGCTTTACATAGTTGATAATCTGCTCCATGTTCATTCTCCTTATAATCCAATTTGCGTTGCTACCAATCCGATCACAAGTCCGAGAGCCGCTGTGAGAACATATTTGACTACTGTTCTCCACATTTCTCCATCTCTGCCCTCTAAGGCTTCCAGTCTCTCTCCTTGTTTCGCCTGTTCGTTTGCCATACTTTCCATGTTATTTGCAAGTTTTTCAACAGATACTGTAAGTGCTGTGTTCTGTTTTACAGATTCCTCTAACAGCTCAATACGTCTATTCTGTCTATGCTGCTCGTCCTCGATACGTTTGGCAAATTCTGTATGTTCTTCTCTTCCTACATATTCCATCACCATTCTCCTTAAATACTTATAGTTCTGACTTAATGTTAATACAGCTAATTATGATATTTATGCAATCTTAATTTAAGTGTACTGGATTTTTGGGAAATGATTGTACCCATATTGAAGTCATAGATGAAATAGCAATATTCCTATAATCGAATCTGTTAACAAAGTTATCACTGCCGAATCTGGAAAAGATACGTATGATTTAGGTGTGAATGCAGATGAATACATGATTATTTCAATCCAATCAATAGATAGAAATGGATGGATATACACTATCTCACGAGGTGTGAGTGGTACAGAAGGAACAAATAATTGGTCTTTATGCTTTGTAAACAACAGTCCAACAGGGGCTTTTACTTTCAAAATTATAACGCTAAAGATTAAATAGCAAGACACAATCTGGTACAACTGGAGCTGTAGAAATTGCAGCAAACAGTACGCAAACAGTGGCTGTCGTTTTTAAAAAGCCATTCAATATCATACCGACAGTCGTGTGTACTTTGAAAAGTGGCTCAAACATTGCTACGTATGGTGATTTGACTGCGTTTGTAGATTACGCTTCTGTAACAAAAAATGGCTTTACAATAAAGCTTTCAAACGCTTGTACCACATCAGGTGCAAAACCAAGCATTTCTTGGATTGCAACCGTATCCTAAAATAACAAAAGCGTGATTTTTAACCGTATACACTCCCTATTTCATGAACCGAAATAAAGCATTTAATTTCACCTCTTTTTGAGTCATAATTGGCTTAGAAAGGGGTGTTTTTATGGAAAAAGACATTAACATGATAATCAAAAATGTTGTAAACATGATGCAAGAGGAACTGACCGAGGAACAGATGCACAAATTGGAGAATGTGCTGTATATTTCGTTCCACGGAGTTAAGCTTCAAGAGGAATGTACCTCATTGGTAACAAGTCAATCTCACTGGGATAAGATTCTCAAATTGTTCATTGCAAGTAAACGCTTGGAGAACTGCTCACAAGGTACGATTGACCGCTATGTGGACTGTGTAACCAAGCTAGTCAACTATCTCAACAAGAGATTTGAGGACATAACCACAAACGATATCCGCTACTACCTTGCTATGTATCAGGAGACAAGGAAAGTGTCTATCTCGTACATGGACACGCTTAGAAGATACTTTTCATCATTCTTTGGATGGCTTTCTGACGAGGGATTTATCAGCAAGAATCCAATGAGACGCATCAAGCACATGAAAGTGCCACAGCGCATTAAAAAGCCGTTTACATCCGCAGAGAGGGAGCATCTACGTTGCAATGCTAAGAGTCAGAGAGATGTGGCAATTATGGAATTTTTGTACTCCACAGCAGCACGTATCGGTGAGGTAACAGCTCTGAATCGTAGTGATATCGACTGGGGAAACAGGGAAGTAATCATTTACGGAGAAAAAGGAAAGAAAGAGAGAAAAGTGTATCTGACGGATGAATGCGCATATCATCTCAAGAAGTACCTTATGTCAAGGGATGATATGAATCCAGCGTTATTTGTATCAAATCGAAAACCACATAATCGAATGGGAAAGGAAGCTATATGGTCAATGCTGTCGAAACTGGGTAAAAAGACAGATATTCATGCGCATCCGCATAAGTTCCGAAGAACCCTACTCACGGATGCTGGAAGTAGAGGAATACCGCTACAAGAGATTCAGGCTTATGCCGGACACCAAAAGCCGGATACAACCATGATGTATGTAACTGTAAGTGAATCTAATGTAAAAGCATCTTTTAGAAGATACATAGCATAAAACGACTTAATTCAATATTGATTTTTTAAAAGCCATTTCTCGATGGCTTGTTTGCTATGCTCTTTTTTATTAAATTTATGTTTTACAGATATGTAAAAATGATGCATTTTTAAAAAAGTCGTGTTGGTGATGAAATAGGGAGTTGATAATTTCCATCTTATGTCAAAGTGATTTTATATTGCGTTTTTCCAAAGCAGATTATTCCAATCTTATAACTGTTAGAGGTATTATTTTTCAACGTGATCGTATTGTAATCTTTTGATATTGAAGCGGTTACAGAAGCATCGACATTGATTGGCGAAAGGTATCCATTATTAAACCAATACATTGTTTTATTTATAGCTATTAATAATGACGTATGTCTATAGTCGTTCACAGCTAAAGTAACTGTCTGATTACCTGCTACACGTGTGTCGGCTACCTTGCTATTTAATTCATTAACTGCCCCGATCAAAGTCTTGTTAGTTGTTCCTAACTTCGCGATAACTGCCGTAGTCATCTTATCGACAACATAATCCCATATCTTGTCCATCAGTGTACGCTTGTTTGCTTTACCGTCCGTGTCGAGAATCATTAACTCATCATTGTCTTTCAGTGCTTCTTTAGTTGTGTACTTTGTCCATTCCATGATTAATTCTCCTTTATTGAATCATTTATTAAAAGGGTAAGAGCATTATTCATGCCCTTACGCCTCGTCAACCTTGTTTACTGTGATAAATTTTCTAATCGCATCTACATGAGTTTTGAGTTCAGCATCAACGATATAGAACGATTTCTTATTGTTGTGCGATACAAGATTTCCACTCTCGTCAATCTCGTCATAAGTAAATGTAGCTCTGTCCATTCCATTTACATTTAAAATTGAAAAACCACTAAGCTGTTTCATTTAAAAGTTCCTCCTGTTCCTTAATCAAGGTTTCTAGTTCTGCGTTTAATATGTTCTCAGGGCTTTCAGGTAATTTTTCTTCCCTGTCAACATCTTCCTCAAGATTTACATATTCGTAATCTTTCTGTTTTGCTTTCAGTTCCCATGCAAATTTCAGATTCGGAGTTCCGTGCACAATGAAGTAATTCTCTTCCTTCTTTTCAATCCACAAATCTCCTTTCCCTTCTTTCTGCAAGAATACCTGGTACTCAATGCGTGTTGTTACGGTTTCCGTGAAGATATCTCCGATTTCAACGATACATTCACCGTTCTCATCAGTAATTCCTTCACCGATGTCTCCAAACATTGGCGAAGCTGTTTCGTAGCAATATTGAAGTCTGTTTGAATAATTCTCTGTTGGAACAACACGGTTTTTAGTTCCAGTTGTTTTTATTTCTCTTGGGCTTATATCTACATAATCATTAATATAATTACTTCCATTAATTCTAATTGAAAGGCAACCTGTTGAGTTCTCGCTAATGCTGAATGTGTACGATTTTACTGTTGACATTGCATCAGACCATCCTTGTAAATCCTCAGCCCATCCAATAGAGAAGCATTCCGGGGAAATTGAAGAACCGTATCCCCTTCCATTATTAGATGCTTTCATTCTCAAACCATGAAACCAACCGCCCATAAGGTCAACAACCATACTGTCTGATGCGAGAAGTCCCATATTAGTATTATCAATATGCATCCCCATGCTTCCGATAGTGAATATTTCTTTCGAATTGTTACGGCCAACGATGAGCGCAGACGCTTTTTCTTTATCTAAATATATCGTGCTTCCATAAATCGAGCCTTTTTTGATGTTCAGTCCATCTTTATCCCATTTACCAACTTCCGCTCCTATGGCATCTAGTATCTGTATTGAGCCATTTTCATTGTTTACACCTCCCAATGTAAGTGTACCGCCCTTGCCATAAGAGAAGTTGATATACAACTGATCGCCTTGCATATATATCCCTTGTTTCTTCCCGTTATCAGTAAGTCTGTTAAACACTTCTTCGGAAGTCAGAGATTTGTTTAGCTTTTCTACAGCTGAATCGTCAGTATACTTAGTGGCTTTTGTCCAATCAGAAGAAACATAGTTGCCGCTAGCTCTTGCGGTTTTACATCTCATCAAGTCACCAGTGTCTCCTTGCGTCCAAAGGTCGCCAACATCATAAGGTGGCACAGGAGTTGTAATAAAGTTTCTTCTCTTACCGTCTGCGGTATCTTGCGCCTTTGATGCTGTTTCCATCGCAGATACGATGTCTGCATCTTTCACTCTCACCCACTGATAAGATGTATCGACTTTCATATAGCGGTAAGTGAAACCTTTGTTCTTCCAAAAGAAGAGGTCACCAACATGCTTCTGTCTTTCGTAAGCTGTAGTCCACTCAGATGCTGGATGGTTTGAATTCGCAGGCTCATAATCGTAATAGTACGTATCAATCTTTCCATCAATCTGATTTTGGATATCTTCAATTTTCGGATCATAAATGTTTTCGATGAAGTCCGTTACTGTAGAATCGTCTGTATAATTATCTTTCTTCTGCCAATCACTTGCTACATACTCACCAGTTTCTCTGTCCTTTAGGCAGACAAGGATATCATTTCCAGTGAAATACAAATCATCCACGCTATACGGTGGCTTTGGCTGTGTTGAGAAAATCTGCGCTTTACCGTCAATCTCATCGAATACAGAGTCTGGAACTGGCATTTCTTCCCAATTTCCGCTTCTGTAGATGTATTCATCACCAGTTTTGGAATTCTTCCACAAGTCACCCTCATGAGTTGCTTTCTCGGTTTCCACAGTGATTGTGATATTTTTTCCACTAACATCTAAGATTTCATTCCCGTTTATATCGCAAAGAGGCTGTGTTTCTTTTCCAGTCCAATTAAGTGACGGGTCAGTAGGTTGGAACCAAGTTTCTATCTTCTGATCAATCTGATTCTTGATATTCTCAAGGTCGGCAGCATAAGTATTCTTAACAAAGTTATTGATTGCGGAATCATCTGTGTACTTGGTAGCCTTAACCCAATCGGATGCGACATAATCTCCGCTCTGACGCGAGGTCACGCATCGCATAAGATCTCCGTTTGTGCCTTGTACCCACAAGTCATCCTTATCATAAGGTGGATAAGGAGTTACACTGAATACACGTTTCTTTGTGACAGCAAGGTTCTTTGCAGCTTTCGCATCCGCATCACTTAACTTTGACCACGCTGAACCGTTCCAACGCATTGTTTCTTCGGTTTTTGAGTTGTACCATAAGTCGCCAGTATGCTTTGCTTTCAGTTCAGCTGTTGTCCATGAAGCTGCCGGATCAGCAGATTGATTGTATGTCTCAATCTTGCCATCAATCTGATTCTGCAAGTCCTTATTGACTGTTTCCAGCTCTTTCTGTACCTCATTGGCTCTTGTATCGTCCGTGTACTTTGATGCCTTTTCCCAGTCTGATGCCGAGAAAGAAGCCGATTCACTTCTTGCAACACAGCAACGCATGATGTCACCATCATCACCCTGTACCCAAAGGTCACCTATGTCGTAAGGTGGCTGTGGAGTCACTACAAAGACTCTACGTTTATGATCTGCTGTATCCTGTGCTTTCTCCGCAGCTGCAAGTGCTTTTGAAATATCTGTATCCTGTACGATCTGCCACTTCCAAACCGCTCCGTCCTGTAAGAATCGGTAGGAATATCCAGTGGACTTCCAGAAGAAGAGATCACCTTCGTGGTTTTTTCTCTGCTCGTTGGTTGTCCAATTCACAGCCGGTTCGTTCTGTAAGCTAGGTTCGTGGTCATAGAACCATGTTTCAATCTGTCCATCAATCTGACTCTGTAATTCCGCAATCTTTGGATCATATACCGCAGAAATGAAGGTATTCAGTCCGCTATCGTCAGTGTACTTGGTTTTCTTCTGCCAGTCGGACTTTACACAACTTCCTTTATCTCTGCTTTCTACACAAGTGAGAAGTTCCTGTGTATCTGCATCAAACCATAAGTCACCAACACGATACGGTGGAACAGGAGTGTTAATGAATATCTGTGCTTTGCCATCAATCTCGTCAAAAACTTCATCCGGCACTTGCATCTTCATCCACTGACCGCCACGATAAATATACTCATCGTTCGTAGACAGATCTTTCCACAAGTCTCCTTCATGTTCAGCCTTAGACTCTTCATACAGCAAAATGATTTCATTTCCGTTTACGTCAAGGATTGATTCGCCATTGACATCGCACCATGCCATTTCAACAGTTCCACCCCAGTTTACAGATGGATCTGTGCTCTGATACCATGTTTCAATCTTGTTCCGGACGGAGTTTTTAATCTCGTCCATATCTGTCTTGTAAATGTTAGTTACAAAATCATCTACAATACCATTGGAAATATCTTCCACAGACTTACCGGTGATGGATATTGACTCTGCATTGATGGTAACTCGTCCTGTCTCCGTATCAGCATAGAAGGTAATGTTTCCATTCTTGTCTTTTACAGTGAGAGAACCTGAGTTGATATAATCAGCATTAATACCGATAGCATACAAGATTCTTGTAATAAGGTCTCCTGTTAGGAATAATCCGTAAGGATATGTCTTACCGCCATCACTTGATATACCGATAGCTTCAGATGTGACCTTGATTACATTCTTGGACTCTTCTACTGTCGGCTTATCATGAATGTATGAGATTACGCTTCCGTCCGGCTGTACAACTTCTGTAGAATACATTCCAGAAGCACTCTCAAGTGTCTTATTCAGATTATCGACAGCTGCTTCAAATTCTGTCTTATTCTGCTTGATTTCCTTTTTGGCTTTCTCATACACTTTTGTAGCTTCGCTGTAATAAGTGCTCTTCTGCCGTTCCGGATCCTTGATTCCGCAAGAAAATGAACTGCTGCCAAGATAATTAAACTCAAGAGATGTGATAAATGTTGGATAAACTTTGTCTTTCCGGTCTACCACGCAAGCCAGATCCATGAATTCGATCGTTGGATCAGGGAAGAATTCTCCACTAAAACCTCTCAGCTTAACTCCGATCAATACATCTCCAATCAGATTGATTGCATCATCTTCATGTCCTTCAATAAGAGGATTCGTGATTTCAAGTGCATAATCATCTGTACCTCTTATTAAGATTGTACTCTCGTTTTCTACTTTCTTTGTGGTCGCAATTCCAGTGATTACAACAGGATCTGTGCTAATGTCCGGATCTGACTGATAGTCCATCAAAATGCTATAGCCATCATCTTCCACTAAGTCATCCCTATTTGTAATCTTCGATATTGCAGAAAAGTCGTAACTCTTAATAACAAGTGTTCCGTTCTGAATCACAGCATTACCAACGGAAAGCATTGCTATATATCCGATTACTTCTCGGCAAGTCACTTTTTCCGGAGCCTGTTCAATCACGAAATCGTCATTGTTAAACTTCGGACTTCCAAGCATGATGTTACATGTACTACACGCTTCTCTTAGAAGCTGCCCAGCTGTTGTTGGATAAGATAGCTTAGACGTGAAGTCTGCATCTGCTTTGTACATTGAATCATAACCTACAAGTTCTATCGTATCTCCAACCGCTGTTGGCTCAAGTACTGTAAATGTACCCTCGTTCAATCTCTCGATTCTTGATTTCGTCAGCATAATCGTGTTGCCATTGACATCGAGAATTTCCTCACCTTTCACATCTCTCCATGCATCATAGCTTCTACTTTCGATGTCAGCTTCAGTGAAGAGTGAAATCTGTGCATAGTAAAAATCATACTTGGAAAATCTCTCATCGATGTTATCAATGACAAGCGTAACGGACTTGGAGAGAGCGGATCCCAGTGGGAATCCATCTCCTCCGTCTTCTGCGTATCCATTACCGCTTATGAAGAAATCGTTATCCGAATCAAGATATAGTTTCTCACCGTTTTTCAGTGTAATCGATGCGTAAGCATAGAACGGACCGCCTGACTTTATGATGTTTTTGAATTCGTTGCTTACATTCTTCATTAATTCTACCTCTAACTATTTAAGGTCAGCGAATATCTCTAACGATATCCGGTGAAATCTATAACACTGGATTTTCCGATGTTACTTGAAAACTCAGCTCATCCAGTTTCTCTTCGCCTTCTACTAAACTTACACATGGAGCATTAAAGTTTGCTGCATAAAACCTTTTGGTTTCCCATTTATCCTCATAAATGTTAAGGTGGAAAAAGTCAAATCCGCTCTTTCCCATAACCTCTTTGAGAATTTTGCTTGCGTCACTTACCTTAATGTCACTCCATTTCAGCTCATAAGCTTCTATTGTGAAGAGAGGGGAGTTTTTCATATTTCCCCTCATGGTTCTTCCTGAGTTTTCTGTAGAGGTAGTAGCGAATGAAATTTGATATCCGTCCTCATCCACATCTGGTGGTGTGAATGAGCCGAATTTTAAATAGTTCTGTGCCATATTCTACCTCCTAAGCCATTTCAAACGGATTTCTTCCCGTCTGTGTTCTCATGTTCTTTCCTTCTTCAAGTACGGCCTTCGCAATCTGTCTACGGTTCAGATATACCGGCACTTCAATCTTGCGTGAGCTGTTACCAGTTTCTTCCCTTACAATCTTACGGATAAGGCTTTCAGGTGCTTCAATGTTGTTACCGCTTTTCTGGTCACCAAGTACCGCCATGAACTCTTTGTTCGGTGGGATAACAGCACCCTGTGCAAGGTAAGGGATATGTGGAGCACTCCATTTTGATATATGGAATCCGATAGATGATACTCCAGTTAATGATGTAACCCATGATGGAACTGATATGTTCATTTTGTTCAGTGCATTAGCAACGCCATTCTGCATGATCTGTGCAGCTCTAAGGAGTCCGTTCATCAATCCGATGATTCCGTTAATTGGAGATTTGATGATTGCTAACATGCCATTCCAAGCACCACCGAAGATATTCTTGATACCATCCCATGCCTGTTGCCAATCTCCTGATAAGACACCATTTACAAAATCAACGATTCCGCTAAATGCCTGTTTCACAGCTGCAACAATGTTCTGAATATTCGCAAGCCATGCATTCATGTAATCTCCAATTACACCAAAGTCTTTTACCCAATCCACCTTGAATACTCCGTCAAGCCATTTTGACAGCGGATCAAGTATTTGATTCTTGATGAAATTGAAGATAATATTAATGTTCTGCTTAAATCCTTCAACGTATAACAGGATTCCACTCAATGCTTGCGCCCAATCCCCAGTGAAAACTCCTGTTAAAAATTGGATGATTCCATCAAGCTGTTTGAGAACGCTATCTGCCATTCCAGTTACGCTGGCAACAATGGAAAGAAGCGTATCACCAATCCATGCCACTATAGGTGCAAGTACTGGAATCACGTTCTCTATCAACCACTGTATAAGAGGAATAAGTACGTTATTCCACAGCCAATTAAGTCCATCAATCAGCCTTCCAATTTCGTCAATGATGTGGTCAATTGCATCGCCCACTGGTCCGTTTAAGACTTCATCGAACTTCTGCGCCCACTGATCAAGAATCGGTGCGATATACTGGTTATAGGTATCAAGAAGTGTTCCACCTATTTCTGATAAGCCACTTCCAACATCATTGATAAACGGTCCTATATGCTCATCATACAGTTCCGTCAGCTTATCTGCTAACTTCTGTACGAAGTCTTCTATAGATTGAGTAATCTCCTCTATTGGTTTCAGCGTGTTATTGATAGCTTCAATAATCTTATCTTTGTTCTCGATGATAGGTGTTGCAATCGCATCCATTACATCTTTTGCAAAGCTTGTGGCAAGTAGAATAATTTCTCCGAACGCTGTGGTAAATATGCCAATAATATTGCCAGTAATGTTCTGTGCTGTCTGTGATCCGAATGTCTGTTGGAATATCTCTGCAATTGTTGCACTTAAATTTCCTACAATTATGGAAATCTCTGAGCCTAAATCGAACATCCTCACAAGCCACTTCTTGATTCTGTCTGTATTCTCTTCTAAGTAGCTTTCAATACCTCCAACAACATTTGCTGCTATTGTTAACCCAATCGAAACAAATGAGCCTACTGTTTTGCCCATGTTATAAATGAACAATGTAGCGAATCTCTTAGCTGCTTCCTGAACATTTTTATCTGTGAAGATATCTTTGATGTGTTCTCCGATAGACTTAAGGTCTTTCTTCAGTTCTTCAAGTACTGGCTTGTAATCTCCAAGTCCATCCCAGAAACCATCCATAAAGATGTCTCTGATTTGTTTCAGCTTGTCCAATACGGAATCAAGCAAGGATGCAAACTTATTGTCGATTGGTACTTCTTCGAACAGTGGTCCAGAACCGCCACCAGCACCACCTCCACCACCACCGGATCCGCCAGAACCACTTCCTGAGTCCTGCTTATCCATTTTGTTGATATCATCAAGTGGTGATAAGTACTCTTCCGCAGCTTCCGTAGCTTCTTTTGTTCCGTCTGCTGCATCTTTTGCACCGCTTGCCGTGTCCTTAAGACTTCCGGCATAATCTTTCTGTACTGCGATAGCTTTCGTGTATGTACTCTTTCCGGACAAGAATGAGAAGAACATACTTACATAACTTGCAGCTGTTGAAAGCATGTCAATGAACTTGCTGAGAATCGGTGCTACTACGCTAAGAATTGGTGCAAACGCTGTTGCAAGGCTGTTTTTAAGTGTCTCAAGACTTCCCCACAACATTGATATACTGTTGTTCGTGCTGCTAGAGTACTGTGCAAGGTTTGTGAATCCCTCTTTCATAGCACTGATTGCAGCTGAGAACGCTCTGAATGCTATGCTCATTAATAGTGACATTCCAAGCATTCTTCCAATGCTTAACTTCGCACCATTCGCAGCTTTCCCGGTTTTTGCGATAGACCTTGAAGCCTTTTCGCTTGCACTTGCCAACTTCTGCTGTGCCGGTGCCGCACTCATCAACTTCTGTTTGTAATCATCAATACTTCCTTTTACAGAATTGTAAGAAGTGTGAAGACGATTATTCATGTCAGCAAGTTTTCTCTCTTCTGCTTGCAATGTGCGCATACTGGAAGCTGCTTCTTGTGTCTTAGAGCCAAGCGTAAACGCTCCACCTGACGCTTCTAAGTCAGCTAATTCTGCTTTTGCATATTTGATTTCATTCTCAAGCTCTTCTATGTCATACTGCATCTTCTTGAAAGATGAACTGCCCTGTTTTCCCCCGGTAGAAAGAAATTTATCCTGTGCAGCTTTCAGCGAATTCAGTTTCTGAGTAGCCTGTGAAATCTGTGTTTGTATCTCTCTGTATTCATCTGTTGGTACTTTCTGCTCACCGTACTCAGCAATCTTTTTCTTCAGTTCAGATACTTTCTGCTCCTGTGCAGCATATTCATTGTTTAACTTGGCGAATGCATCCGCTTGTTTGTTGAGAGCTGTCTTAGCTTTATTCCCCATATCATTAACGGAATTTGCCATTCTTCTGACAGCTGCTTCAACTTCTTTGCTTCCGGCTTTCATGCCGTCAGCGTTAATCTCTGTGTCAATTATGATATAGCCGTCGGCTTGTGCCATTTCTAATCCTTTCCACCGCTAATTATCTGCGGTCAGCGAATATCTCTATTGATATCCGGTTATTTCTTTAATCCGAAGAGTTCACGAAGTTCCGCTTTCTCCGCTTCACTTCTCTGCGTATTCTTCAGATGCAAGTCCACAATAGACTTATTATTTTTGTAGTATTCCTGTTCCCACTTCTCTAACTTCTTGCCTTTCCTCTTCTTGTCTCGGATGCTGACTACTGTTGAGAATGTGCTTTCTCCGATTTCCATATAGAGTCCAAAGAATGTCCACCAGTGCATATACTCTGTGGCACGCACGTCATCGTTATTCACCTTATTCACAGCCGGTATGATGATTGGTGCATCCTGTTCCCAGTCCATTGTCCTAGGTCTAGGTTTACCGTCATTCTTGATACCGCAGTCGATGAATTCACACGCTTTTCTTGATGCTTCTTGCCAGTCCTTAGGTGGCATAGAATCAAAGTCAACATAGAGGATTCTAAGCATTGTAAATACTTTCTCCTGATCCTTCTCTTCTTCCGTCATTCCGAACTCAAAGATTTCAGGATCATTCATAGCAGAAAGAATATCCAATATCACCCTAAAATCAGAGCGTATCGAATATTCTTTTCCATTGACTTCTAAAGATGTGGGAAGTTTCCACGGATCCATATTAGTTGTGGTACTTGGCCACATACTTATTCATGCGACTCTGTACCTTTTTTGTACGTGTGTTCATTTCGCGTTCGATTACTTTTGCAATGGATGAAAGCACGTTCTCAATGAACAGCTCTCCGTTCGCAAGAGGGGAAAATGCTCCGAGAATGGAAAAGAAAGCTTCTTTCGCATCCGCCCCAACGAGATAGGAGATTCTGTTCATGATTTCATCTTCTGCTGTTCTCATATCCGTTTCAGTAGGATTCTTCGGCAGCTGATAAGAGTTGTAGAATTCAACTACTTCTTCATATCTCTTTACGATATTAGTATCTGTAGGGCTGAACTCGAACTTGCCAAGAACCTTGCCTCTCTTATTTTTGATCGTGTATTCCTTACTGCCATCGTCTACAATAATTTCATTTCCATGTGGTTTTACTAATTTGTTACTCATTTGATTTTTCCTTTCTATGTCGTGCGAACAATGAGATACATTTCTTCACCTAAGACATCATGTATCACATTTCCCAGGGCATCGCGCCATAAGTCTATTCACTCAATGTTTCCTGCTGCAAATACCGGTGCACCAGCTTTCAAAGATTCCGCTGTAACATAACCTTTTGTTCTCTCACCATCGTCTGTAACATCAAATGGGATATTAACACCGGTTGTATCTCCACCGTAGCTCTGCGGTTTCACCATTACTTCCTGGACATAAGCAAGATGTTTTGTTGCTGACGTATCCTCTACGATAACCTCGAGCATAAGTGTCTTGCACTCTTCACCTTTCAGACGATCCAGCGCAATAGATTTCAGCTTCGGATACAGCTTGGAAGATGGATCAGCGTAGAACGGATCAGCCGACATTGATGGTGCGTATCCGTTATCTGTTGTCTTTGTTTTTCCAAGAATGGTTTTCTTCTGCTCTGTATCCGGGTTCAGTTCTACAGACATTTCCTCGATATCATCACCGAGAATTGCCCACTCTGCGGTATCTGCTGTTTTCTTAAAAGATGCATCGAGATAATGCATTAATGCTTCACGCGCTAATTTAGACATGTTTGTTATCCTCCGTTATTTCTTGTAAAATATGTTTCTGTATTTCAGTGAGATGCTAATAGCCCAGTCCTGAATGTTACCGTCACTTACATTGTCTAAGTGTGCCGGTGTGAGCCTTACAATCTCTTCTATTTTTCTCTCTTCTGTAAGCACTGGATATTCTTCCAGTTTTACTTGTTCTCCATTAACGGTTACGGTCTGCTGTTCAAGCCACTTCCCAAGAGTGTCAAGGAATTCTTTGATACTGGCCTTAATCTTTGGAGAGTCGATTGAAGACCGGTAGATCACATAAAAAGGATAGTTGCACAACTGGTCTACTTTGCCAGTTACACTCTTCTTTTCCTGTGCAATCACCGCTCCTGTCACTGGATAGAAGGCAATACCGCCATCTTCATCTAGTGTGGAGAATCTTATCTTTTCATCTTCCTCTAATCCCGGAAAACTATTTAGAAGAGAAACGAGTGCATCTGTTACCGCATCGTAACCGTCTACATCGTACTTGACCGGTTTCTTACTTTCCTCCGGCACGTTTCTTCACTCCTTTCGCCCAAGACTTCACATTCTCTGTCTTTGCAGCATCAAACCAATGGTCTGTTGCGCGTGGATGCGCTGTCTTGTCAAACACAAGGTCTCTGTCCGTGACCACTTTCTTCGCTCCGGCTCTTGCCCACGGTGAGCCTGTGACAGGATCTACCATAACTTTTCCTTCATAGAGGAATCTTCCGTAAGGTGGAGCACCGGCAATTACTTGACCACTTCCTTGCATGGACCTGCTCATAATCGCAGACACGTTTCTCATGTTACCGTCACGAAACGGCATATACTTTTCCATGTCAGTGAACACTCGACCATCTAGCCAGTTCTGTGCTTCCTGGAACTGCTTTTCAAATCGGTTCAAGCTGACATTTACTTTGATGTCACCTTTTACGATTGAGAAGCTTGGAAAATGAAATATCTTGCTTGCCATATTACTTTCCTCCAATCTCAAAATGAGGAATCAGTGTGTAAGAACCTACGCTTGTGATCAGAAAGACATTATCCATCTTCTTATTCAGATAATCATAGAATCCTTTGTTCGTGCGTGACGTATAGTCTTCATCAGCAATTACCGTTTCCGGATATTCGCCTTCTAAGAAGATGTCCCCTGTCGAGAATGTAATGGAATTCTCTTTGTTTTCCGTAGTTTTCCACACTTTCGGAGTGAGATAGGAAAGATTGCACACTATCCTTTCTCCTTCACGCACCTTAAACGGTACATGAAGATTAGCTGTATCAGCCGTATCCAAACCAGTTTTGGCAACATTGGCTGCCTTATCCGTAATAAGTGTGACTCCGGATATAACATGAGGATACCAATATATGGCATCATTCTTGTCAGTGTATTTGTTGAATACAGTCACAGTCTTGTCATACATCGGTATCCCCTCCTAATAGAATTCTTTTCCACATTCTTTGCACTTCCACACATGATGAGTCTTGTACTCATGGTCTCCGACCTCATCAAGGAAAGTTGAAGAATATGTTAATTTTTCGTGTCGGCATGTCAACCGCTTGAGCCATCTAAATACCAGCATAGAGAAGGCACACTCCTTTCTTATCCACAACACCTTGCAGATATTCAGAAGCTACCTGTCTGATCAGAAGAGCTTCCACTTTCTTATCCATCGACGCTCGTGCATAGATGCTATCTGCTGTTCCGTTAGTCCCAGTGACGAAACTAATGCTTTCAGCACCTGACGTAATGGATGCTACTTGCTTCTTACTCACAGAACCGTCTTCGTGTTTTACCACTCCGACCGTATCCATTGATGCTTTTCTGATCGAGTCAATCTGATGCAGTGCTTCAGCAACCGCACAGACAGCTTTCTGAACCTTTGTATTAGCTTTCTCATCTTCCGGAAGACCATCGGCTAATCGGTCAAAGGTGATGCTGTCTACACGTTCGCTTGCTCGTTCTGCATACTTAGGAAACTCTTCCTCTGTCACGGCATCTCCAAAATATTTAGTTGTATAGAACTGATAGTCTGTGTATGCCATGTGAATCTCCTTACTCAGCTTTTTTTCTTGTCTGCTGTTTCTTCTGTGGCTTTTCTGCTACTTCTTCGTATTTGTTAGGGTTGCTCTTCATACTGGCAATACTATCGGCATTGTCAGTAGAAAGATACAATCCTGTCTCTTTGTCCAAGAACTTCATCTTAATTAACCACCAATTTTCTTATTTTTGAAGATAAGGTCCGGTGTAACGGATTTTGTTCCGAAGTGATAGAACAGTTCGATTCCGTAAGCGTTTGACAGTGGAATCTTCTCTGCATTGTAAGGATCTGACATTACTGGCTGCGCGATTGCACCGTCAACCATTACGAGAGCCTTAACATCTGTTGGAAGATGTACGCAAGAGTATGTCTTAACACCGTGGAAAGCGTAGAACTCTTCGTCAGCTGCTCCAACACCAGGAACTGTTACCTTGTCAAGGTATGTTCTGATTTTTCCGTAGTAGTCCGGATCCAGTACCATGTGCATCATTGATCTTGGAACTCCGTCCACGTACTCATTCTTTGTTGTCTCACACTGCTGAATCATTTTCTCTGCAATCTCTTCAATTGCTGTGATTCCTGTCAGATCTACTTCTGTAGCATCTGTACCAGCTACTTCGAAGAACTTTGTATCAAGCTCTGCTGCCATTCTAAGCGCATGGTTTGCTGTTCTCTTAGCAATAAGTCCTTCAACCCCAAGCAGAGAAACATCTTTCTGCTCTACTTCTTCTACGATCTCTCTGTCCTGATCGATTGGAATTGTTACCGGTTTACCTTTAACACCGTCACCCTTTGCAGCTGTTCTAGCTGTTCCGTAGTTCTTCGGTGTTGCGTTTGCAAATCTCTTTGCTTCTACTGTTCCGGCATGAGGATCACCAGAAAGCTCTGTGTTCTTCATTGCTCCGGAAATTGTAAGTTTCTGTACGTTCTCGATTACCTTTCCGTATTCCTCTGCAAGGAACATCTTTCCAGATGGATCGAGAAGCATGTTTAATGACTGAATTCTTGTATCTGCCATGTTTGTATTCTCCTTTAACTTTTTAAGGTCAACGATTATCTCTGATTGATAACCGTTCTATCGCATGACTACCATACTGCCGGTGGTGTGTACACTGGAGTCTTACCATCTCCTTCACCTTTGTTTGTAGGTGTTGTGAAGGTCGGCACTTTCGGAGCATCTGTCGGTGCAAATGCATCTTTCTTTGACTCTCTCAGCTCGTTCATGTAATCATCGAGTCCGAGGATTTTTTCACCTTCACGTTTCAGCCCTTTCTCTTTGATCATGCTGATAATTCCTGTCTTAGCAAACTCAGATGTGAATTTCTCACCTGCCAGTGCTTTGACCAGAGCATCATTGAAGTCTCTCTCTTCAATCTTTGCTGCATAATCTTTCTCGCTGTTCGCAAGTTTTGTCTGCCACTCTTTCTCTGCGGTCTCTGCTTTGGTTTTCCACTCATCACGTTCTTTTGTGATAGCATCAAAGTCTTTGCCCTCAAATCCTTCAAGTGTAGACTTGGCTGTGTCATACTGTGTTTGAATGTTGTCTCTTTCCTGTGTGACTGTATCAAGCTTTCTTCCCTGTTTCTCAAACTCGGCAAGAGTCTTGTAATTCTCATTCACACCGGTTTCGATTGTTTTCTTCTGCTCATCTGTAATCTCAAGACCAGCATCGGAAAGAATCTGAATAATGTTTTTCATGTTTCATATCCTCCTCAACGTATTTTATTAACCGTTTCGTCCACGGTAGGGATTCAGACAGATAAACCTCTGTCAGGGTAATCGTGGTTGAGGGAGTCGAACCCTCATAGCCATTACCACGCAAGAACAGATGCTATAGAAAGGCAGATTCACATCTGTCCCCAGCTCCATTAGGAGCAAAGCCTACCGAGATGTGCGATACCTCTTAACAGGATTCCCCTAGTAGGCTATTTTCTAAAAAAGGAGGCGCAAAAATATGATATAATCTTCACCCAATATCCATTATGAATGTTTTTGATTACTTCGTTGTACCCATCTTTAACTCTTTTTCGCACTTTCGTATCTTCTTGCAGCAGCTGCACTCTTCATAGCTTGCTTTCTGTCCCACCGTGCGACCTTCAACCGTTCTGCATACTCTCTTAGGTCATTCTCTTCGCAAAATGCACTGTACCGCTTGTTCTGAAGCTTCAATGTGTGAGCCTTGCGGTCCAACATATTCTGCAATTCAAACCTTGCCTTATCATCCTTACAGTTATCAACAGCTGTCTGCAAGTTCTGTATCTTCCGCTTGGTGTCACGGATCCTACGCTCCTGTGCTCTCTGTTTCTTCTGCAATTCCTCAACCTTATGGTTGTCAGCAAGAGTTATCTTCTTATCCTCATAAGGATTGTTCACTCCGTCACCACTTCCAAATGAGTGCCTACAGTTCCAACCGCACAAGCCTTCACCAGTTCCGAAACCAGTTGTCTTAACGAAGTCCGGGAATCTCTTATCCTTTCCACTTCGTGAGTAGAACCGTCCTTGCCACCACAAGTGATTGCCAGGATTCATTCCGCCATTACCAGTACGTGCTCCTAAGTGAGCAGACACAAGAACGGTATCCCAGTTCATTTCTTCCATTCTCTTCATGGAGATGTCGGCAGCTGCTTGTCCCGCTCCTGTCCTCACGATCATCATCGTTGCTGACTCAATGCTCATTCTGTACCCAGTAGGATAGTTCACTTTGAGTCCTACTTCTGTGATATTGTTAATTACATCTCTGACCGCTTGTGTGTACGATACTGCACCGGTAGACACAAGATGGTAGGCATTGTCCATCTGATTGATGAAAGTCCTCTGTGCATCCAGTGCTGTGGTCCGTGTGAAGTTGTTCCATTCTCCGGCAGTAGCAAGGTAATCTCTCTCAAGGATCCTGAGCATGGTTGGAGATTGCATCAGTGCTGTTGGAGTGAGTCCGGCTGCAATATACACAGCATCATCCCATTTCAGAGTATTGATACCAGCATCGACAAATGCATCCTTAATCTCTTTCTGCTGTAACTTTGTCTTGTCCGCTATTTCCTTCTGGATATCCTCTAGCAGTTCACCAGACTCTTGAAGCACTTGTATCTGCCATCGGTCTGTCTGTGTCAGCAGATAGTCCTCACCTCTGCCGAGTCTCTTCATGATTCTCTCGATGATCATGTCCATAATAGTGCGATGAAGGGACGAAGATATCTCCTCCGCCCCTTCTGTTATTCTTTGTAAGTATTCAGGTGTTAGCATTATTCCTCACCGTCTTTGTCATTTTTATCATCCTTTGTAATGATTGCAAAAAGCAAAATTGTTACGCAAATGATAAGAATATTCATAGTTGATACTGCCATATTGTCACCGCCTTGTTTATTCCTCTTTATGGCATGTATTGTAGATTTTCACGTACACGTCCTCAAAAAGTTCCTGTTTATCTCCATTATATGTATATTCCGCGTAGAGTCCATCTCCACTGAACGTTGTGCTGGCAAGACATTTGTAATTCTGTAAAGTCTTGCAACTCCAAACAATATATACATTACTCAAATCAATTTCCGCATCTGGTCGGTTCTTCCGATACCATTCAACAAGCTTCTTTTTGCATACACTCTGAAAGTGATCCATTCCTGTGATAATCATGATTAAGCCTCCTCATAAATAATATCCAAACCATAAGCAACCGCAGCATCATGCTCAATCTTACATCCTCTTGCATTCTCCCAGCCTTTACAGAAGTACGCTGCATGGCACAGAGACATATTCTCTAAGGATTTAGCAAGGAAACATAATGGAATCTGAACTACTCCACGTTCTTTCATAGATTCATTGCTGTACCATTCATCTGTGAAAAGAGTATTTACAATCTCATACCCTTTTCCCTCAAGAACCTTAATTGCCTTCTCTCTTGTTGCTACGATTTCTTCATCAGTCTTTCCAGCCATTGGCTGACTTAACATTGCTTTCTTCATAATTAGTCCTCCTACTCTGCAAACACCCAATCTTCAGCAAGCATATCTGCTTGTGTCGGAACATACTGCTCACATTTTGTGTAATAAGAATCATTTTTAGATTCACATGCTTTTATGATTGAGTATTCCTCGCTATCAAATTTGTCTTCCCTTCTACCATCAAGGCAAGCTCCGAAAGTGGCATATGCAAGTTGTAAGAACATGTCTGACTCAAACGTCAATCGTCTTACACGTTTCTTGTTCTTCACCTGCTTCATAGCTTCGTGAAATGAAAATGTATTCATGCCACCAAGTGCCGGACAGTTCGTGTCATCCGCAAAAATCCATTCATCGGAACAAATATTGGAAAATGTATAATCTACACACTCAGTTCTACGAACATCAATGTCCTTACCGTCTTTCGTATGCATCAGAATTGACTGTGCCGGAATACACCAGTACCAGTATCCAGCCCATGACGGAAGTTTCACCTTTGCCCCATGCTTCATTGCTTCAAATGCTTCTTTAAATGTCATCGTTCATTTCTCCTTTCATTTTGCTACTTTTACCATGCATCTAACTTCTTCACTTTCGTATTCTCGCTCCATTACTAGTTCATATTTTTCAACTTCGTAAAGGACATTCCCGATTATATTGTGCTTTTTCTTGTATTCATAGATGGCTTGCTCTATAAAAAAGTTTATTTCTTCTCGGTTCTGCTTTTCTGCATTAGCATACAGCTCATCTCCGTGAAGTAACTTACTGCCACTTATTTTTGATTTCACATTGAACGCAAAAGCGACTTCCGGTATATATATTTCTGAACATGTAATAACAGCATTTATTCCAATATTTGTTTCAAATGGCTTGGCCAAAATATCAGAAGGCATTATTACACGTTTTTCAGGAAATCTTATCTTGAATACCACATACTGCGTAATCGCAGTGATTATTGTTCTTTTTTCTTCCTTGTACACATCAGGATGAAGAAATTTTAATATTGGCAGTATCATTTCGCAATCACTCTCCTTGATCGAAATCGGAACGGGAGGTATCGAACCTCCGACACGCTGGATATAAGCCAGTTGCTCTACCACTGAGCTACGTTCCGTTAGCAGGTGGACAGTAATCAAACCACCTCTGCTACGGTTCTTTAGACAGTACGAAGAAAATAATAAACACTGTGACTATCGTGCAAAATGTGAATATTAAATCTTTGACGGAACTCCGCAGCTAAAATCCGTCTGTTACATTTTTTCAAACACAATTAGGTCTTCACCTTATTCAATCATGGTAAAAGTCATATTCTGCCACTGTGATGATAGGTCTGAGCTTCTGAGAGCGACTCTTGGCTTCCTACCACTGTCAAAGCACACATGGGATTGATACCCATAAATTTCACGGTTCTTTCAGATAATGTTTTCGCCTATTTTGCACCCTTTGCATTGCTCATATCGAAATTGCTTATTTAAGAACTTGCCATACCGCTACTTTAACGAACCTCTTGTGTTATACTCCGATTTCTCGGATTCAAGGCAAATCAGCTTATTGAGAATTTCCAGTTAGTCCGTAGTCTCTCACACCACTCACATCACTGGATTATTTCTGCACCGCAGACGTCTATTAATCACTGACCACAAGGATTCTGCATTTGACTTCTCTATGATGATACACTGCAAGGCATTGTTGATGGTTTCCGTCTTCACCAATGGAATCACTCCCACTAGAAAGAATCGGCTTATCCAATATCTCGAACAAGCCTATCTCGTCACCATTGCATCTCGGCATGACTGAAAAATCACTCTTCACCGAGGTAATCATATTTGAAAATAGCCGTATAAGGATTTGAACCTCAATCTTTCACTTGAGTAGGGTAGAATGAACGCTTTGCCGTTAAGCTATACGGCTTCCAACTACACTGTAGTAAGGAAAAATTTGTTATGAAAAAGATTTTTTCTCCGAGTTTCGGAGAGAGCTACCGTTCGGATTCGAACCGAAACCCTGTTGATTAAAAGTCAACCGCTCTACCATTTGAGCTATGATAGCTTAAAGCATCGAGCGTGAACCAAGAAAAAACGCTCGATGCTATATTATTTTAGGTTCCCGGGGAGATGACAAGAAACCGGGAATAGGCCTGTCCCGGTTATGCTCCGAGTCTGTGTCCTACTAAGGAACAAGCCTTAACCGCCATCTGACGGTTAGTAGCAATATTTATAGTGCTGTACATTGCACTGTCAAGGAATGAAAAACGAATGAACTTTTCGTCCTCAAGTACATAGTACCGTATTCGCTTGCTCTCATTGTCCCCATAATTTACTCATCTTGGAATTTTTCAAAGAGAGTTTCGCCTTTGTCACTGGCTTCTTCAATCATTGCTTTCGCTTCTGGCTCTGTCATTCCTTCAAACTTCACGAAGTACATCCATGCCGGTACTTTTCCCTGTACTACATAGTTCCACCAACGTGCACGATCATCTTCAAGGTTGTACACAAGGTCTTCAAACTCGCAAGCTGTCTGATATCCGGAAGCCGGAATTGTTCCGTTCGCTGTTCCTGTAGCGTAGAGGATATATAAGATTCTGTGGATAACTCCATCATGATTCTTTCCATCTAAGATTGTACGGAATGACTCAATTGTGTGCAGCGTTCTTCTATCGTCTGACTCCACTTGTGTTGCTGTCTGAATTCCTCTTGACTCATCAAACGAGAAGTATCCATTAGAGAATCCACACTTGTATCCGATGATGGATAGATAGAAGTTGATGGCAGAAGTTCTTTCGGCTACCAATATAGTCGGTACATGTTCTTGAATCGTACCATCTGCATCCACTCCCATTTCAAGTCCTTGCACGAATCGAGGGAGCTTGATTCCATTCTGATTAGCATATTGGATTACTGTCTGTGATACAAAAGTAACGTGCTGGCTGTCTTCCTGTTCGTCCCCCATCTTATTGAGTGCGATATCGAGCCATCTCAACTCTTCAATGCATTCAGCAAATACCGGTACAGTAAGAGGAGACTCCTTGTCGATTGCATTCGCATAAGGATTTCGCCAGTACACAAACAGCGGATATTCCAATCCTCTTACTTCCACTTCCGGAAGTATATCTTTCCACTCATCTACTTTCTCTAGGGAAATTTCAGATCCGATACGGTTCTTATCTTCACTCTTGAATGCTTTTGATGAAATCTTATAGACTCTTTCACCATTCACATCCTCAAATCTGTGATATTCTGCTTTTGTGTAGTACCTGTTTCTCTTTTTGATGTACGAGAAGAACACTGCTGCAAGTACATCACCGTTGGTATTGGTGTCTGTGATGATGAAGTAGTCCGGATCCAGGAACTCAATTCCTTGTCCGTCCGTCTTGATCATCATTCCGCAAGTAGCACAGCTCTCTTCCTGTTTCTCTTGTAACGCGTTCAACACTTCATCAAACTTCTTCTTGAGCGCATCATTACCATCAATCTCAACATTGACATTGAACAGTGTAAGATTGGCAATCTCCCGGCAAATGACATTAGAGAACCTTGTCGGTTTGATTGTTCCGTCCATGCACCATGTCGGCAGTCCTGATCTCATGCCCTTATACAAATCTAAGGCAGTCTGCATTTCAGAAGAGCGACTAGCCTCAATTCCAAATATATCTCTTACTTCGTTTACTCCAAACATTCTGTTAAATACCGCCTTAATTTTTTGTATTAGTCCCATTAGTATTTCCACCTCAACCGCCTACGCAAGAACGTGTAGACATAATATCTTGTATCATCCATCGCATGGTCATTCTCTTTGATCACTGTATCATTGTTCTTTTCCTCATCCCAACAATAGAGTCCAAACTCATTGATACAGCTTGTGCAATCCTTGTATATCTTCAGGAGTCCTTTATTCAGCATTGTTGTGACCACTCGGATTCCGTCCAGTACATCATTGTCAGCTTTCCTCACTGTGTACTCTCCGTACTTCTTGATAACTTCAATGAAGGATGCTGCAGATGGATCTATGATGATACATGATACTTTTCTGTCTCCGATCAGTTCCTTTAGCATCTTGTAATAAGCTTCATCGTCTACACGCTTGCCGACCTCTCTACTGTTGTAGTACAGTTCTGCTTCACGCTGTGAGTGTTTCCCATCGAATGCCCACAGACCGGCTGAGAAAGGATTGACTGTACCGTAGTCGATTGACACAATGTATTCCAGTGCGCCACTCATGTGTTCATCGGTAACATGCTTTTCCTCATCAAACATTGAATAGACAAGTCCTTCAGCCACGCACCACAATCCTAAGATATAACGCTTGAAGAACACACCTACATACATACTTCGGTATCGTTCTTTAATTTTCTCGGAGAGCGATAGGTTATCGTCCATCGTGAAATGCAGATAGATGATGTGCTTCTCTTCACACTTATCTATCCAGTTGACCTTGAACCAGTGCCGAGGGTTGTCCGGGTTGCAGTTGAACCAGAACTTAGAACCGGTAACGGAACATCGTCCTGTTGCCTGGTTCACAAATGACTCCGGCATCAGAGCGACCTCATCGAAGAACATACCGGCAAGAGTGATACCCTGGATCAGATCCTGTGACCTTTCATCCTTACCACCGAAGATGTAGAAGAAGTTCTGTACATCTCCCTTACTTACCACAATTAGATTATCGGACCGATGGTCTACTACGGAATATCCTCGGCTCTTGAGCATCAGCTTAAGCCAGAAGAGTACGTTTCTTCGGAATGAACCGATAGTCTTTCCAGCCATACCGAAGTTCTGTTGATTGAAACTTTCCATTGCCCACAACACGTAGGACAGTGACATGCACAGCGTCTTACCACTTCGGATTGCTCCGTCCGCTATGATTCCATCTTTGTCCTTTACCGGACTACTAGGACACCACCATGTCAGCACCTGTTTCTGCTTTCTTGAGAAAGGCTTGAACTCAAATCCTTGTTTCTTAGCTTTCTCTTTCATGGCAGCAGCGCGTTTCATGATTCCTTGCCGGACAGAAGCTAATCTTTCCTCAAAGTTATTCATCATCTGTCCACACCTCACTCGCTGTGGAATTCAGTGCATCCATGAAGTTGTCTTTTGCATCTTCATCAGTTCCATTGTCTTTGAACTGTGCTTCCAGTTTTGCAAGCTCAAGGTTCATCTTCCTATCGTCAACATTACGTTTCAGAAGTTCCTGTGCTGCTTTGGTTCGTTCAGACAATGATGCATCTAGGTCGAACTGATCTTTGATTTTCCCTCGCATGACATCAGTTAGATACTTCATGATTTCCTCAATATCTGCTATGTCTTTACTTGCGATTTGCTCCTGTCTAGCGTTGATATAGTCGAGAATCTGTGGTTTGCGAAGGTTCTCACCGCCCATGCTCATTGCTGTTTTTTCACTGTATCCGGCATTCTTTGCTGCCTGTGTTGCGTTCCCCAGTTTCAGGTACTCATCACAGAACTTTTTCTGCTTAGGTGTTAGCTTATCCTTAGGCACATTTAACCACCACCCTTTTCTTTACTGTCTCTTTTCTCCCTGTGTTCCATTTGACACTTAATCATCTGTAGTACATTCGTCCTCTCTGTATGTATCCCATGTCCTTGACGGAATAGTTCACACTGCAAGATGTTCCCACAGTGCGTGCATTCATCTGTTATCTCTCTGTTTGCAATCCTCAAGGCTTCACCTCGTCCCATATTTCTTTCAGGCAATTCACTATTTCAAGCTGTGATGTTGTTCTGATCAGTTCTAGATCTTTCTCTTTCCACTCTCCATGCCTGTCTCTTCCTAGTGCCGGAGTAGATAATATATAGATGTTAATGAGTCTGTTCTGTTCAGCTGAATAGAATTGTCTCTGACTGTACTTTATAATCAAGCCTGTCTGCAAGATTGCTCTCTGTAGCTTCTTGGATATTCCATTGAGATTCACCTTTCTACCTCCAAAATAAAAAAGATTCCATGCATGTTACAATGTCTCTTATACCATTGTAACTGAATGAAATCTTTTCGTTGTACCCATATTATAAATTAATATCTTCTTGTTCCATGTTCCAATCTTTAAGTTCTATACATAACTTATACGGACCACCATCTTTGGTTGCCAATACCTCATTCATAATAAGTCGATATGTATACCTGTTCCCATATAAGTCCTGAAATCTCAATTCCGCTTTTTTCTCCCCAACATAGTTCTTCGCTGCAATACTCTCATCTTCTACATTTATTCCAGACGCAATATCAATAAATTCATAATCCCCCTCTTCTACCGCTTCACTTATAATCCAGCCACGTTTTTTTCCTTCTATATTCATCTTAACTTTTAATGCCGGTCCTCGTCCAATATTTTTTATTTGCAACACATAATCGTTGTCTGAATAAACCTTTTCATATTCTAACAATATTAAATTGCATCTTTTTTTCGCTGCATCTTCACTATTTTCAAATTCTGTTTTGTGAACTTTTTTAATAACAAAATAGGGTTTTACTGCTTCGCGTCTGTTGAGTTCAACCTGATCTTTCAATTCTTGTTTCTGAATCTCATAATCTTTTCTATCTTTTTCTTGCTGTAATTGAAATGTCCATTTAACTCCAAGTACAGTTGCTACTGCTCCCATCCCACTGCCTATATAACTTCCAAAAAATCCCAACCAGCTTGCTTTATTTATTGCGCTCGGGAAACTATTTTCAGCTACAAGCCAAGATACAATCAATCCTACAATAAATATCAATCCTATTATGCATAGCATCAACCAATTTTTCTTTTTCATAATCGCTTACAATATAAGCATGATGTAACATTACGTAATGATACACCATGCTTTTCCTCCTTAGATTTATTATACTAATATAAAAGTAATTTGTAACTTTTTCAACTATTTACAATATACTTCTTCCAAGTAATGTCATTAATCTGTTGTATTCTTCAATCACCTTTCGTCTGTATCCCTGGAAGTCTTTCCGCTGCATAGGGATGTACTCCCTCTTGCAAATGTTGTCATATCCAAGTCCTGTTGTTAGATTGATGAAGAGGAAGTTTGCTATCTCCGGCTTTACGTTCTGGCAGCTTTGGAGAAGAAGCACTTGTTCATACCCAGTAGCTTTCCGGCAGTAGTCAATAATCTTCTTCCCTTGCTCATGAGTGATGCCGTAATCACTCAGATATGTTTCTCTTACGCTCAATGGTATCCACCTCCCACGCATGCTTTTATATCTATCCCAACTCTTGTCAGTCATTCGTTCGGATTTTCTTGTAAATACTCGCCTTGTGTCCTTATCAGGTTTCTTGCCTGATATGCCGGACGGTTAAACTCTTCGCTTACTTTCTTGTCTACCGGTCTTTCTGCCATTCCACCATAATGCTGTTGCAGATTCGCCTTGATCTCTGCCGGGCATCTTCTTGTTTCTGTACTTCTTTTCACTGTTCATCACTCCAATCCAATCTCTGACCGCACCAACCGCAATATTGAATGCATTCTTCTATTACTTCTGTCGGAGTATTCGTTATCCCTCCGCACACTGGACATTTGCATTCCCACTCGTTACCAGTGAAATGTTCAACCAGTCTTTGGGGGATCTGTTTCTTCATAGCAGCTACCGCCATCTTCTTTACTTTAATATTCTCCTCACTATTGGATGTATCCAATCCTTCAATGATTCTGATCGCATCTTCCATCTATACATCACCCTTCGCTCTATGTAATGATCTGTCAGCACTAAACCCTTCCGGATACCTTGCTTTCATTATTCCTTCCCATTCATCACATGAATCACTGTACTCTGTCCGGTCTTCAAAATATTCACTTCTGCCATTAACGCACTCCCAACCATCTGAAATATTTTCAAATCCGTGGTATTTGCACGTTCCACAACATTTTTCATCCATCACTTTTCATTCTCCTCTAACTGAAACCCTATCCTAATCTTCTCCACTTACAATGTCTTGTGTACATCCAAATCACTTGTCCTCTTTCTTCGTGGACAACTAAAATATCACCTATATGTCTCTTTCTCTGTCTTCTGTTGCTCCATGCACATTCCGGGAAATTATCTTTCCTCGGTCTGTATCTTCCGAAAGCTCCATGATGCCACACGTTAATTTTTCTATCATCCATCATAATCTTCTCCTAAAACCAGGCCCAAAGAAACGCAAGCGCAATCACAATTGCATGAAAGCATTTCCATAATACCCACGCAAGTTCACTTTTTTCGTTCCGTCGATTATTAATCAGCCACATCCATATTGCACTATAACCGATTATCCCAACCACAATGCTTGCGATTCTCAAGCCTAGCTTAATCTGTTCCATGCACATTCTCCTCTTCTAACAGTTCAGGATTGTCAAATACGTTGCCGACAACTTCCATCTCATTTAACTTGATATACGTGTCCGTAAGTGGCATCGAATAACAGAACGGCTCGCATTTACTTAATTCATCCGTTGGAATCACTTCATAATGCCATCCAATTACACTGTCTATTACTTCTTCACTTTCCACTTCTATGACGTTAAACTCTCCGAATACTGCTTTTACAAGATCTTTCGGATTACCATGACACATCAAAATGTCGTTTTCCCATATTTCCTCGCCTTTTAAATCAGTCAAATTCGCATATCGGCAAATGGTATTTTCATCAACAAGAAATTCACCATCGAGACTTTTATCGTAAATATAATCCTTATCACTAAGATAGCCATGCACCCATGTTCCGTTGAGATGCTCATTACATGAAGTTGTATGAATATGTTTCGCTCTGAAAAGTTTTTCTCTATTCATAATTTTTAACTACCTCCAACTTTTACACCCAAAATTCCATGTGCAGATATTTTCCCGGATACTCTGTTTTCCAATAATAATGACCGTGATAATCAACTTTGCAATATCCAATCCGTTGTTCGCACAATTTTCTGCATCCATTGCTTCTTTGCTCATCACCAGTGTGATGATCTGTAATATCCGCACAGTATGAACACATTCCAGCCATATCAAGATTTTCTTTGCACCATGTTTCTATTTCTTCATTGAGTTTATTTCTCTGCTCAATCTTGTCTACTATTTCTTTTGGGATTTTACTCATAACTGTCAACCACCTCCAACTTTTTCAGATCCTCGATAAGCCACGGTTCGTCATCCGACAATTTGACCATTGGGAAGTCAACATTGAAGTGTCGATTCAAATATAAATAACTCTCGCAAATCAAACTGTTCGTATTACAACACGTTCCCACTTTTCTTGGATGTGTTTCATATGCAAACAGATTACCGTTTTCATCCCTTGCAATATATTTATACCTTTCTCTGATATACTCCAAAAACACTCTGTCCCTCTTGCTTATCACTATCACTGACTTTTCGATGTACTCTGACTCTGCCCATTTTCTTCTTGCCTTGTCACAGTCTTCCATCTCCAAAAATAAACAAGCTGCACATGGAGCGTCACAGCAATCCGCAACTTCATTTGTATTTTTATCAACCCTAAAATCGTGTCCTTTGCAAGCAATCTCCACAATTTCTTTTGAAAACTTTTCTTTATTTTTCATCTACTCCACCTCGCTTAACAATTTCAATGGCTTTATCAATAGCATTTGCAGTATTAAGATAAGCACAATCCTTATCCGCATCACCTGTATTTGCTATTGTGAAATAGTAGCGCATCTTTAAATCTTCAAGTTCTTTTACAACTTTCTCCACATCAAACGCTGTCGGCTGTTCTTCTATTTCCATAAGCGTGGATACCGCAATATCTGCCACCGAAACCATTTCATCTTCGTCTGGTGCTTTCGGTTTTAACCATTTCTCGCATTTTCTCATCAGTAAATCCGCATCAATTAGTCTTCTCATATCATTTTCCCTCTCTGTACGGCTCCGGCAATGGCATCCAGGCAACAATTGATTTTGTCGTATGTTCATAGATTCCTTGAAAGTTTCCATTTTCCCAATATCTCATTTCTGTTACTATTCCGCTGTAAAAACATACAATTACATCCGTGTTATCCTCCGGCAACCTCTCGCTGCATGGAATCCACTTCTGACGTTGTAGCGCAATAGCAATTTTCGCAAGTTCGATAGCATCAAGCCATTCTCCAAATTTTTCTTTTTCCTCAAACTCCGCTAACTTCTCCATAGCTTCTGCCAGCTTGTTCTTGTCCTTAATCACTGCTTTACCGCAGTGATAGGTTGTTAATCTTTCCTTCATTCTCTCACCTCTTCCAGCAAGCCATTCACTACCAATTCACACTCGATCTCGGTTGCTGTCCGCTTGTCGCTGAATTTACAGTTTGGATTCTTGTGGATCCTTGCATCTTTGATCGGCCATTCAGATTCCGTAAAATGCTTACTGTCCACAAACATCACTCTGTGTCCATTTTTAACGCAGAGGTAGTAACTCTCTGCGCTTTTCGGAAGTCCTCGGCAAGGCTTGAACCCGAACCGCATAAACTCACTTGCCTTTACCTTTGGTCTTAATCTCACGATATCTCACTCCTTTTTCATACTTTGTACATTCCGACGGATCACAACCACGTTCATGGTCAGTGATTAAAATATAGTCGCAGCCTTTTCTTGCGTCAGATGCACGGTATTTACAAGTTCTGCACAAATGCCTGTCTCCGTTGAAGCATTTCTTTTCCCTCTCAGCTTTCTTAATCTTCCCACCGTATATTCCGACAGTTCCATAATAGATTCCTGTCTCTTCCGAAATCTGCTTATATGTTTTTCCCTCTTTCATCAGCTTTTTGATGATCGCTTTCTTTTCGCTTGGCTCTTTCATTTCTTCCTCGCTCTCTAAATCTCATCATCTGCTGGAAACTGAAATAAATACTTTTCGGCAAGTTGTTTTCTAACATCATCGATAACAGAAACGGATATTTTCGACAAAGTGTCAGCCACCTTCTGAATCATATCTTTGTTAAGTTCACTCTGTGCATACTGTTCTCTGCACATTTCCATAGCTTTGATTGCTTTTTCTTCGGTGGAATATTCGCCTAAAATATAAACTCTATCTCCTTTGCCGATGTCATTCCCCGGAAACGTTCCAATGATTGTTGCCATATTTTTTGAATATGTGGATATTGCAAGCAATTCATAAGGCGCATCCAGTAATCCGCTCTGACTAATGATTCTCATAACTAACTCCACCTTTCGTATCCCATGCACAAATGTCGCAATCCTCAGGACATACATTTGCCTTTATTGCTCTTTTGCACATCTCCATTTTCAATTTCCTATCATCCTCAATATCCTTGATGAATCCGAGTTTCCTCAGGATTTTATGAATCAGTGATTCTTTTCGCATCTTTTCTTTCCTTTTCAACCAACAGTTATGACCGCCGGATTTACAACGCCGTCACCGTCATATTCATATTCCTTGTTGTGCCACTTTCTTAGAAATTCTCCGTATTCCCAACATTGAGAAAGAATGCTGACAGCTGCTCCATACATAAATCCTGTGATTCCCTCTTTATCCGCTTCATAGCTCAGCTGCTTTGCATTATCAACAATAACTTTCATTTCGTCTTCTTCTGATGCTTCTATCTTCTCTTCCATCATTCCAGCCCATCTTTCAGCATATGTGAAACACGCTCTACCGTATGGATCACTGTTTTTTTCATACCAGTCTTTATATTCCTGTTCTTTACCTTTTACAATTTTCATCTTCATTCTCCTTTACATAATCCGGGCACTCTACCGCATATTCGTAGCTGTCTATATCATCGCACTGAATATTGCATTGGTCTTTTATCTGACATTCCAGACAGCACGCATTCTGTCCATACAAGCAATAATTCTTGCATCCCATTTACTGTTCCTCTCCATATTTGAATTCGCACTTAATCTGTCTAGCTGAAACAATCATATTCACGAAATCATCTGCATGGTTAATTTCAATATTTACCGGAATTCCAAAATCATCAAACATCTTAATTTCATAATGCTCGTCCACTAACTCCAAAACATTGGCGAAATCATTGTCCTCGTCTGGAAATCCATCGAGAATATCTCTGATTTCATCTTCGATGTTTGACAGTAATGAAATCATCGGAACATTGACTGTTCTCTGCGGAATTACAAGTCTTCTAGTTGCCTCTCCGCAAGTCAGAAGTAGCTCATATTCGCACTCGTAATATCCTTCTGTCAGATAAGCATTTTCCGGGAATTCGTCCGTCACCGTCGGTTTGTTTTTACTGCTTTCTTGGATGTCATACGGCACATAGTAGTCAATTACATGCCCTTCTTCGAAAGTTTCCATATCGAAGACCTCATGCTCTTTTTCCAACAGTGTGACGTTCTCCCGGAATCTGTCAAATTCCGCTGTATTGCCTTTCTTAGCATCAACCTTGAAGAATGATTTGAATTCTCCGGTATCAACATTCTTTCTGCCGATTATACTCGCATAAATGTCCGGAATTGCTGTTCCTCTGCATTCAAGTTCAAGTTTATTTGGTAACACCAAACCTTTCGCTTCTAAATCTTCTCTTGCTATTCCTGTTAATTTCATAATTCGTTCCTTTCTCCTTAAAAAAGCGTAAAAAAATACCAACCACCGAATATTGATGGTTGGTAGGAAATTATGAAAAATATTGTTCTGCCTTTTCCATGTGTTCATTTATTTTTTCTAATGGATAATCAATCTCATAATAATGTGCTTTTGAGTATTCAAAGTATTTTTTTATGGCACTTTTAACCGACTTACCTTTTGACGGTGAAAACCACTTGTACCAACGATGCGCAAATTCTTTACTCGCAATCCGTACTGACTCGTCACAGTAAATTCCAAACGGAGGTGCCATTTTTTCTCCCTTGCTCGCTTGAATCATTGGTAAACCTAATAAAATATTATCTACATAATCTTGATCCTTTGTAAAAGATGCAGAGCATGAACGTGGTATATCTTTTCCGTGAATCACTGGTCCGTATGCAATCGCTCCCTTGATTAAAAATTTATGGTAATCTACGTTTTCATTTATAAGTACATCACTTAGTGAATAAAACAACTTGTTAATAAACTTCTTCATTGCATCTTCACTTTCAGAAACTATATAAGCTCCATCCATCATAGGATATACTGATATACTCGCCGTTTTTGCTTCAATAATTGCTGCATGCAATTTACAAATAAAAATCGAGCTGGTTCTCACCGAACTTCCCATGCAACTTTTTGTTCCCATGATATCTACCCATAGTACATATTCATTTTTCATATCCGGGAAATCTGCATCATTAAAATATATGTTTGCCATTGGCATTTCCTCCCTGTATATTTCTATACAGAAATTATACCATCCCAACCATCAATATTCAATTGTCAAGGTGCTTTCATGATTTTTCTCCACGTTTACAAATATCTAAAGCACAATGCATACATCTTTTGCTCCCAGTCGCACCGAGATAAAAGCTCGTCAAAATCCTTTTCCGGCATGAACTTTATCCCGTAATGCAATCTGGATATGAATTTATATAATTCTTCAAACATTGCTACTCCTTGTATTTCTTCAAAATCTCTGTAATTGCTTTCATGTGTCTAGCTACTTCCGGAAGATCTTCATCACTGATTTTCCCAATGCGATCTTTTCTTTTCGATTCAGTTAACTCAAATATTCCGTCCTGAATATCTCTAAATGTCTTAGCAAGAAAAGTTTCTCTCGCAGCTTCACTATCACACTCATAAAATACTTCTCTTTTGTCATGTTCTCCAAACTTATCCGTAAAGAATTTGGTTCGCTTTGGAGTGATTCTTGTAATTTGTGCCGGAAAAATCAGTTTATGCCGGAATGATAAACCCCATCCGTAGCTTACTTCTCTTGCAATCCCGACCCAATTTCCAACTTTCAATGTGTCTTTGTCTATCTCTTTTAATTCAATTCTCATTTTTTCTCACCTATGCAAATCTCAATTGTTCCTGTGTATCGTTAATTCATTTCGCTTTCAAGAAAGTCTTCAATGCTCATCTGTCCTTTAATGTGTCCTACACCAGACTTTTCCTCTTCCATCCTTTGCTTCTTATACTCGTTGTATTTCTTTCTGTACTCATAGCTTTTACCGAAAATGTTCCATGCTGCTTTAACGACATTCGGCTCATAAGGTCTTATTTTCTCCAAATCATCTACAGCTTTGTATGATATAGGGCAACCACAACATCCTGTTCTTGTCAGTCCGTATACCTCATAAGCATCGGAATACTTGATTCCGTAGTAGTTTTTGTACCATTCCTTATCCTTGTCTGATACATAGTAGAGCGGTCTTAAACGATACTGTCCGCTTGCAGTCTCGGTGAAGCACAATGCTGTGTTATCTTTTCTAGGAACTGATCTCATTCCACCCTCATCTCTTCGCTCTCCAGTTATTACCATGTCGTATGATTTCTGAACTTTATGGGCAATCTGCTTTTTGCAGTAGTCACAACATTTCGCACTTATCATAAAATCCGGTGGGCATTCCTCAATGAAATCACGCATGTATTTTGATGAATTAATTACCAGCTGAATGTTCGGTCTTGGTTCTCCTTTAGAATTACAGCAACAAAGAAAGTTGATTAAGCTCTCACACTTCGGATATCTTTCTTTCAGCTCTTTTCTCTTTGCTTCTTTATCCTCTGCCTGGTCATACTCTTGAGCAATAGACAGCGGAACTCCTTTTTTCTGCCAATCAGATAATCCTCCAGACATAATCTTTGATACGAACGGAATTCCATATTTTCTTGTGGATTGCACGATGTTGATTTTCGGTCTTACTTCTTCAATCTCGACACCATATTTCTCAGCAACATATTTCACATGGTCTTTCGTTGCTTTCATCTCCAATCCAGTGTTGAAAAACACATATTTGATTGGTGGAAGTTCAAATATCCGTCTCGTCCTTTCAATCAGGTCAATCATAATGTCACTATCAGCACCGCCAGAGTAGGAACAAATAGCATTAGGATGTTCCCTCAATCTTTTTGCGATAATACTCTTAATTGCTTCAAATTTCGCCGGAGAATCAAAGTCTGCATAATCCGGTCTATCTGTGTATACTTTACTTACTCCTGTTTTCATCTTCTCGAAAGGAGCCGATATATCTTTGCCCGGCCGGAGCTCCAACTCCTTTCTGTAATTTAATGTTATTTATAGCAAAGCGTATCAACCAACTCTGCTACAAGATCTACACACTGTTCACTTATGCTATCTCGCTGCGTCACATCTTCTGCACAATTAATATCGTTTGCATCGATAAATTCATGCAGTTTGCAAAGTATCTGTTCTTCTCTTACCGTCATCATCACTTCACCTCGTTTACCAACTGTTTGACTCTCGGTTCGTAAGGTTTTGGAAGCTTCATCCATGCTGTTACTTTTCCGTCAATTTCGAAATATCTGGCATCACGACAGTTATCGCGCACTTCATACCATCCTTCTGGAATCCAAAAATCATCTTCCTCTTCGATGTATTCCCAATTATCCGGTATTCCGTCTTCCGTGCACCATCCAGAGTCTTCGGAAGTTACATGGTGGTATGGTATATATATTGCTTTCAAGACTGTACTGCATCGTCCTTTTTTCACAGTCGCAAGCACTTCGTCAGAGTACTGTCTTTCCTTGCATTTAGGCACTGTATTTTTATTCCATTGTCCCATAACTCTATTACACCTCATTCGCAAGCTGGAACCCCATTCTTGCCACATTCTTCAAGTTTTCCCTAATCAATGCTTTGTTTGGACTTCTGTGTGTATCAAGGAACTTCCACAACTCTTGTCTTTCAGTCGGTTCATTTGCAACGTAATCAGCCATGTACTCATACTCAGCTTTTGCGACTTTCAAACATTGAATCATGTAATCTATCTTTTCTCCTATGTTCATCATTGCTTCACCATCCATCTATTCTCACATACCGCAAAGTAATCACCCACATGCTCCGAGCAGTACTTTGCAAGTATCTCTTTTATTTCATCGTTCAGGTTGATTCCATCCTGAAGTGCTTCTGAGCGAACGGTTGAGCCATCGCCGCCATCAATAATTCGGCAATATAACTTGCTTTCCACTTCAACCTCTTTCTTCTCATGCTCTTTCTTCCGCTGTTTGAGGATTTCAAGTACTTCGTCAGGATGTTCCGCCCTGAAAGTTCTGCACTCATAAGCACCTCTTTCTTTACCGATTGGACATTTTCTACAAGGCACACTACACATCTCAGCTTGAATTCTAATTGCTTCTTCTGCTGTCAGTTCGTCCTCAACTAATCCTTCAAGCATTCCGTCTGTCCACATATAGTCATCTTCTACAACTTTGTAGTAACCATCATGCACAGATGTAATCGTTACAATCTTTTTATTTGTCATTTCATCAATTGGGTATAAACCGCCATACATCACCGATATTTTTAATCTACTTCTAACCTTTACCTTGTCTCCGACTTTATATTTCATTTCGTGCCTCTCTTTCTCAGTTTTTCTGACAGATTCTTTCTCTTCTGTTTCTTCTCTTTCCATCGTCTCAGGTACTCAATCTGCGCCTGATCCTCTTTCTCTTGTCTGTTCATGGTCTTTATCCCTTGTACAGATTCGGAATCGGCATCCATGCTGTAACTCTGTACAGTGAGCATCCACCGTGTCCATTTGAATATCTATCCCACTCAAGGTATCCATACTGTCTGTCAAGCCAGTGCTTTTCCTCATCCTCATCAAATACCTTGATATAACATCCAACGCTGTATTCTCTGTATCCGTTACCGCTCTTGGATGCGATTGTTGTAAGGACATCACTTTCATCTTCCGGGAGTCTTTCCGTTACTGGAATCCATCTACAATCCTCATCGGCATCATCAATCTTACACATCTTCTCGACATACTTTCTGACATTCTCGGTTGCCAGTAGGATTCCTTCATCCTTGCGATCAGGGTTCAGCTCATCCGCTCTTTCTCCCTTTAGTTCTTCCTCGGCTTCATTCAGCCACGAAAGAAATTCTTCTACATCAAGTGTCTTACCCATTGTTTCTCCTTCCACCGGTTGCAACGTACTCTCCGTAGCTCATACCATGCTGCTTTGCTTCAGCTGCGACTCTTACTAATTCGCTTCGATACTTCGGTTCTTTTGCGCCTTTTACTTTCTTCGGTTTGGCTTGCTTTCGTTTCATTGCCAGTTCCTTTTTCTGTTCAGGACTCAAGGCTCTGTATCTTGCCTTTCCTCTCTCGCAGCACTATCTCCGGCTTCTTTCTTCTCCGCAAGCCTTGCTACAACACTTCTTCCGGTTGCCGACTATCTCAAATTCTTTTCCGCAGACTGAACATACCGCCCAGCCACTTTTTATCTCTGCCATTCTTAATCACCTTCCAAGTAGCTTGCTCTCCAAATCATCCATGTCATACTGTCTTCGCTCAAAGTTGTTATTGTTCTTCATCTGCTTCTTGAACTTCTCATCGTACTTTCCCTCAAGGATCTTAGCAAAGTTGTCCGGATTGATGAACCAATCGAAGTTCAGTGAGAACCTTGTATCTGTCTTTCCCTGAAGGAATTCACTCTGTTTGACCTTATCAACAGCTTGTATCACTTTCTCTTCTCCGAATTGCTCAAGTAAGGCAATCAGTGAAGTGCATCTCTTAGAACCCTGGTTGATGCGGTAAATCATTTTGATTCCGTAAGGCTCTAGCTGATTCCATGCATCGATGATGGATTGAATGCTATGCTGCTTTATAGATACGTTAGTATCTATATATTCTTTCTTTCTTCCTTTCTTCCCTTCTTCTATTGTTGTCACTTGCTTGTCACTTGCTTGTCGGTTGCTTGTCAGTTGCTTGTCACTTTGCGTGTCACTCGATTGATACGAACAGTAATTATTTACCGTAAATACGCTGAATTTGTTATATTTTTTGCTTGTCACTTCGCCTGTCGATTCTAGGTGTTTTATTGCTGTTCTTATCTCTCTAACTGAAAGGTTGGTTTCTTCAGATAATTTGGCTAAAGAAGATACGAATGACCCCCTTTTTATCTCAATTCCTAAGAAAAATCCGTCCTTCCAGTTCGCTTTTAAAAGCATGTGTATGAACAATCTGGAAGTGTTTTTGTCTTTGTACCACCCCCACTCGAGAAGTGACCGATTAATCTTTATGTAATCGCCTTTCATATAATTTCATCCAATCTTCCATTGTCATTGTGACCAGCCAATCCTTGTGATTCTTCCGATGCATTACCGTAGGCATTTCGCCCTCTCTCGCATTGTTTATGGACTGTTTCACAGCTTCATAGATGTTAAGCTTCTCTACCCTCTTGCACTCAATATGGATGCCAGGAAGACCGACTACATCCGCATCTCCATTGGATCCACAGAACTGCTGCCCTCTCCGGCAATCATATCCGTATCTGTCTTTAAGCAGATTTGCTAACTCTCTTTCTCCCTCTTTCCCTTTTCGGTTTGAGTTCATCTGTGTCTACCTCCATGTTGCAATTCTTGGCTGTTCGCCTTGCTGTTTTTAGTGCCCAGCCGATACTCTTCAGCCGGCTTTCTTCTTGTCTGATGTACTTCATCAGCATCATTCTCTCTTCTAAGATGTTCATGTCTAGAACGAAGTACCCTCTTCCATCTTGCATGTTGAGAATTGGTATATCTCGTCTTGCATAATGGATCATGTCTCTAATTGTTCTATCGTCTATTCCGGTCAGATCAGACAGCTCGGCTCTTGTAATTGCTCTGTCATGTCCGGTTCTGATGTAATCTAATATGTCAATATCGTAAGTCTGCATTGTTCTCCTTTCTCTCCCCGGACAAGCCGAGGAGATGAATCATCATGGCTCTGATTAAGGATTGTGACATACTGTTTCAGTCAGCCATTAGGAGTTTATATATCAACCTTATCCGCTAGGTTAATACCGGTTATAGCCAAGACTTTCCGAATACCTCTCTGAACTCTTCTCTGCTGCCTATATGCTCTTCGAAATATCGTTGAGCCATCTGCTTAAGCTCCAAGTCCAGTCCATGATTCGGATTGTCATGTACGCTCCCCTTTTGAAATTCATGGAGATACGGTGCAAGGGGAATCACAAATCCGTATCTCTCAGATATCTTTCTTCTGCTGCCACAAAAGATATGGTGTATGTGTGGATAAGGATATCCAGTGAAGAAGCAGTGGTCCATATCGTCAGTAAACACGCTCTTCAATCGTTTAGCCAATGTCCACGCCATACCTTTCTTTCAGTAATCTCTTTTCATCCGGTGTGGCAATCTCTGATGCTGTAAGTCCTGCTTCTTTGCAACTTGTAATAAGTCCATCAATGAGCCTTGCCATCTCTGATGTATCGTAGGTACTTGAACCTCTTAATAGCTTGTATGTTCTGTACACGATACCGTCCAAGCCTTGCCTTACTTGTGATGTCGGCATCAGATGATATTCTGTTGCTTGCATCACTTTCTTTTCTGCATCTTCCGTATCCGGTACTGTCATGTATATCGGCTTTCCTTCAATGATCTCCGGCTCTCCGTAATGAATCAGCATCAAGTTATGCATTTCTGCATTAGATGTGTTCATTACCTTTGCAAGCTTGGTGAGTAGTACCCAGTAGTAAGCATTTGCATCAAGACTTCTTTTCTTCCTGTATGGCTTTATTTCAAGGCTTAAAACCTCTTTGCCTTTCAATTCCTCGTAAGTCTCAAGAAAGTCCTCATTTGGCTCAAATAGAATGGTCAGACGATGCGTTACGAAGTCGATGATTGGTTCTTTGAGCTTTCCGGTGAAGCGCATTACTCATCACCATACTTCTGTTTCAATGCATTGAGCATCATGGCTGCTTCTTCCTCTGTTAGTTCTTCCCAGGTCTTTCCATTGCCAGCAACCCAAGCATCGCCATCGACACCATGACTTGTACATATTTGCTTGATTGTTTTGATTTTTGCAGCGGATGCACGTTTCTTTAACGTTTCCGGAATGAATGGTTCGTTGTGGTTCTCTTCTTTCAGCCACAGATCAAATCCTAGTCCGGTATGGATAGCAACACACTTTACAAATGCTCTGCACATGCTGTTCCATACTCTCTGCTGTGTCATTGAATTATCCTTTACCGGATTGCTTCCATTCATTACAGGTGTCTGCATGAAGTACGTGTTCTCATCAATAACAACCTTAATCAGTGTCTCGTAACATCTGTTTTTATTTCCGTTCTTATCAGAGAACTCTACATCTGTCTTTCTAAGGCTGCTACCGGTTACTGGATCCGGTACTGGTTCCCAGTAAACCTTGTCTGCTCCATGCATTCTCAAAAGGTTGATACATGTTGCCCAGTTTAGATAATCAAGTCCGTCTCTTTTCTTACAGTACTTCTTGATATCTACATTTCTAAGTTCTTCGTAGCTTTCAAGTGGCATTACAATCCGCTCCTTTCTTCATCTATCCAGTTGCCGGAGAAGAACCACTCGACAAGTTCTTTTCTAAACTCTTCCTGGTCTTCTTCTGTTCCTTTTAGGCAACGCTCTAATGCATAATCAAATGCTTCCTCTTCTGTTACGATTGTTCCTTCTTCCGGTCCGATGCCTCTATAAACTTTCATGTTCCTTCACCCCAATGATGAGTTTCACTGTATCAAGTTCAACGAATCCACCCTTCTTCTCAGCTTTCTCAATGTAAGCTTTAAGTGTTTCCATGCGTGCATCTGTCTTGCACAGCTCTACAAATTTATCTATACTTACCTCTAATGTTTTTTCTCCCATTGCTTTCTCCTCTCTGAAATGTTATTATTAAGTTGGTTTTATAGCCGAGTGCCTGAAGGTTGCCGCCTTTATCATGGCACTCTTTTTTAATATCCGAAGATAACCCATGTTGCGATTCCTAAGACAACTACCAATACCATCGCAACTACTGTCATAACCGCTGACGTTGTTTCTTCTCTGTCATCATGCTCAATTCTTCTTGGCTGTCTCTTGGTATTAACTATCTGGATTGCTCTTCTTTGGATGTCGATCATATCGATCTGATTCATTTTTCTCACCTTCTTTCTGAAATGATGCACACGGAATACATCTGCTTCTTTCCATGCATCTGTTTCTCTTTTTGCAGTAACTACAATCTCTCATATCACTTCCCTACCGATCTTCGCCTTTTCCTCATCAGTGATTTTGAGTACCCTTAGGATTTCTCGTAATTCACTGATTCGGATGTTGTCTGGCTGACTTAATCTCTGGTACAGAGTACTTGGCGGGATACCGGTCAGTTTTGAAAGCTTCTGAGTATCGATAGCTGTCATAGTCTTTCCTGACTCGATGATTGCGAGAAGTGTTCTGTTCTGCCTTTCTCTTTCAGATGTCTTTAACTTCGGCATCCAATCACTTCCTTTTTGATTTCTTCTCTGTAATCAGCTCATCAACCGTACATCCAAGTATGTCAGCAACTTTCTTAATGCTTTTTACTGTAGGACTTACGCTTTTTCCCCATTTACAGATGCTTCCCTTTGACAACTCAGCTTGTTCCTCAAGTTTGTTTATTGAGATTCCACGCTTTTTAGCTCGTTCAAAAATGTTGTCGTAAATCACGTTTTCACCTCCGCTTTTTTAGTGCGTAGGTTCTGAAAAAATCACTAAAAATATTGACTAATCTCTGAAAATATCCTATAATTTGAATTACCACAAACAAATTAAATAAAGCACTTTTGACACTCTGTTTATTTTTTGCGTTTTTTTCAGAACCCATAATTGTATTATACGCGATATATTCAGAAAGTCAAGTGGTTTTTTGCGATTTTTTCAGAAAGGATGGAAACCATGAAAGAACGTATCAAAAGCTTATGTAAAGAGCATGGAATTTCTATGAATAAGCTAGAAGAAACACTTGGATTCGGAAAGGGATACATAAGTAAATTAGGAAACACTACACCGAATACTGCTAAAATCAAGTTGATTGCTGATTATTTTAATGTATCTGTTGATTACCTTATGACAGGTGAGGAGAATGAATCAGAAAAATACTATCTGAATGAGGAAACTGCTAAAGTTGCTCAAGAAATTTTTGAAAACAAGGAACTTAGAACACTATTCGATGTTCAGAAAGACATGGATCCAGACGATTTAAGAGCATTACACAACATGGCTCTCGCACTGAAACGAAAGGAACGTGGTGACTTTGACACCGGATGTTAACATCATCCTTATGGACTTTCCAAAAGGGAAAGGACATGAAATGGTAGTGCCGAATGAAGATGGCAGTTATACCATATTTATCAATGCAGCACTCAACTATGAGTCACAGCAAGCAGCACTTAAACATGCTATGAGTCACATTGAAAACGATGATTTCTATAAAGAAGATGTGCAAGAGATAGAATATCTGGCTCATACTACTACGAAAGCACCTGATCCGGTTATATCAGCATACAGTAAATGTATGGAGCAGAACCGTACTAGACGAAAAAGAGGACGTAGAAGAAGAACCAGAGATACACAGCGCATTGATTTTATTCGTGAGCATTGTGACACATTCCGACTTGCCGAATATAACTACTTATATGGCAAGGATTTATAATGAGGAATGAGTTATGAAACCTAGTCAATTTAATCTCATCAGAAGAATGTGGATTCGTGCAACAAGGTACAGATACCGTGAAAAGATTGCAAGAAAGAACAGGACGAAGGAATTAAAGCTTATCCGCAAGCAAGAAAAGAATGCTCAGAGAGTTTGGAGAAAAGAACAACGAAAGTTATGCACACAAATGTATCCAGTTCCTAAAGTTATCCACACTTCTCGCTTCTATAGGAATATAACTATTGCTATTTTCTTTGGATGGTTTATTCTTTGGTTCTATGTGATAAGTATACCTACAAGACCATCTGACAGTTTTCTTGATTCACTATTTCTTCTTTCTGGGTGGGTTATGTTTATTCCATACCCACTGATTCGATATCTGACAAAGAAGAAAAAAGAGACAGTAAAACAGGATATGATGAACTGTCCTTTCTGTGGATCCGTGATAGTAAGCAGTTGTAACTTCTGCACAGCTTGCGGTTCTTCATTGATTCCGCAGCAACCCAAAATTGATCCAATGCCAAAAGAACAAAGAAAGGAGAAGATTTGTTCAGCTTGTGGTTCTGTAATAGATATTAATTCTAAATTCTGTCCATGTTGCGGATATAAGATTGTGAAGAAGGAAACAGCTATTCCTACTGGTATGAAATTCACATCGGACCATGTTGCTAATAGAAAAGTGATATATAGTCCTCCCAAATTTGAAATAGAAGATACTCAACCAGTAACTAGCAAGCCTGTAGCAGAAATTATAGAAGAACCAGTACAAGATATCACCAAGGATGAAGAAGCTAAATCAACCAGCTTATCTAAAGAAGAAAGAGACGCGCTGATTCAATTCTACAAGGAACAATATAAACAGAAAAAGAGATTAGAGCAAAAAGCTAGGATGGATGAAAGTGATCGTCTTCGCAGAATTAAGAGTCAGAATTATAAACTTAAAAAGGAAGATGACAAGGAAAATCGTGACCAATATGATGAATTAACAAAATAAGGATATAACTCCCGGAAGGGATTTATATAAAGCGCGTGGTGCGCTTAGAAAACAAGGCTCTATCACAAAAAGAAAGAGAGGGAAACACGAATGAAAAAGAAAGGTGGATGTTTAAAAACTGTATTAATTGTTATCGGCGTAATTATTATACTCGGTATCATAGGTTCTGTTATTGGTGGAAAGGATGACGGACCTAAAAAGGTAAACAGTGACACTTCTACTGACGCAACGCAAGATGCTTCAAAGAATGAATCAGAACCGGAACAGACTGTATTTAACGTTGGAGATACTGTGAATCTCAATGATGTTGAAATTACACTTGTGAACATCACCGAATCTGCCGGTGGGGAATATACTACCCCTGACGAAGGAAACGAGTTCTTAATCCTTGAGTTTGAGATTGCAAACAACTCATCAAAAGATATCAGCATCAGCTCCGTAATGAATTTCGAAGCCTATTGCGATGATTACTCTCTAACACAAGATCTTGTTGGACTTCAAGCCCCTGAAGCCAGTGGAAAGAATCAGCTTGATGGAAGTGTTGCTGCTGGAAAGAAGATGAACGGTGTGATTGCATATCAGGTACCTACAACTTTCTCGAAATTCGAGGTTAGCGTTGCTCCTGATTTCTGGTCATCAAAAGATATTCAGTTTGTTTACAGTAAATAGTTAATTTGCGGTGTTTGGAACAAGGTTCATTTGCATGAGAGGAACCATGAATACAAAAGAATACGTTTATGACAACAAACTTTCTTCCTTATCCGATGCAGAATTGAGAGCTTATGGAAGAGAACTACTGTCAAGACAATATGCCGGTGAAGAACTTACAGATAAGTTATATACAGAATTAAGAGATGTATGTAGCGAATTTGTAAACAGAGATAATTAAATAAAATAAAACCGCTCCTGTTGGCGCAGGAACGGTTGATACACAACTCCGAAGAGCAATGCGAATTATATGAACAGTAATATTGTATCATCTTCGGAGCAGTCAATCAATCAGAACTGTTGTTCTATTGTATGGCTGTTATTTTTATACTTAAAAGGAGATGATTATATGGCAACAGCTAAGAAGTTACCTTCCGGATCCTGGAGATGTCAGGTATTCAGCCACTATGAAATTGTCTTAGATAAAAACGGAAAACCTGTTATTGATCCGAAAACGAAGAAACAGAAACAGAAAAGAATCTATAAGTCTTTCACTTGTGATGATCCATCGGCAAGAGGAAAAAGAAAAGCTGAAGCAATGGCTGCTGAATGGGCAGATAACAAAGAAATCAAGAAAGATGAAGAAGTACAAATGACTTTCGGTGATGCACTAGAAAAGTACATCCAGGAACGGTCCGCTGTCCTCTCACCGTCCAGCATCAGAAAGTACAAGAGTATGCAACGTAATTGCATGGTACCGCTCAAAGAGTATCAGCTAAAGGAAATCACACAAAGCGTAATTCAAAAGGTGATTAATAAGGCATCTACAGAGCTGTCACCTAAGTCTGTTCGTGACATGAATGGACTGATCAGCGCGGTAATGAAAAGATTTCGTCCGGGAATTGTAATCAATATCACTCTTCCAAAAAAACTCAGGAGCAACATTTACATTCCTACAGAAGTGGACATTAAGAAGATTGTTCGTGCATCAGAAGGAACTATCATGGAAGTGCCAATTCTCCTCGCAGCGTTTGGAGCTATGCGAAGAGGTGAGATCTGTGCATTACAGAAGTCCGACATCAAGAATCACACGATACACGTTACAAAAACAATGGTTATGAATGTTGAGGGCGAATGGATTGTGAAAGCACCTAAGTCTTATGCTGGTGACAGATATGTGAATTATCCATCATTCGTAATCGAGAAGTTCTTGGAACTTTCAACCGACACTGTAGACATGAATCCGAATACATTAACAACATCATTTGGAAATCTCCTTAAGAAATTAGAGATACCTCACTTCCGATTCCACGACTTAAGGCATTACAACGCTTCTGTTCAACATGCGCTAGGAATACCAGATGCGTATATCATGCAATCTGGTGGATGGGGAAATGATTCGGTGCTGAAAGAAGTCTACCGTCACACTCTTCCGGACATGGAAGATAAAATGAATAAGATTGCAATCAACTATTTTGAGTCTATGCAACACGAAATGCAACACGAAACATAACAATCATTGATTTTACATGGGTTTTAGCACTTTCTATGGGAGTTCGATTCTCTCATCCCCTGTATTAAAAAGCCTTAGAAACCGCGTAAAATCGCTGTTTTAAGGCTTTTTCTTTTTTCCCAAAAGCAAAGGTAATCAACCATATGTTTGAAACATCTGAAGAAGGAGGAAATCTTGCACAAATGCGTCTCATATGGTACCCAAAAGACCTACTTTGCTAAAAATTTGATTATTTCAAATGATATTTTAAAGATACAAATAAAAAGAAATGCCTTAGCAGATTAATTCATATTCACATAAACATGAAGAATACTGTTAGGACATTTCTTTTTTATCCAGATATTAACACAAGGGTATCAAAATACAATAAAACAAAGTTGATTGATCTATTCTTAAAAATAGCCACTTTCCCTCAAAACATCTATAATTCTCTTTTCCTCTATTAAGTAGAAACGTTATATGGATCTTATACAACTAATAACAAGAAATAATTGAAGATTATCCAACTCTTTAAAAGAGAGGATTTTTATTGGAGATTATTAGATTTTAGATTAGAGTTATAAAATATTATTATCTTTATCATTTTTAATAATCTTGTAAGCTTCCAAAATTCCTTGCTTTACTGCAGATTTAATAATAAATGCTAGTAACGGAATTATAAAAAAAATAATGATTAAAGCAATAAATAGTATCATCGTTAAATCCATAGAGAACTCCATTTCTAATAACTATAGTAAGTGTTTCAAATTTATCAGATTTATTCTAGTATAACATACTATTAATGAATGTAAAGAAAAATATTCCTAAGAACAACCTTTCCTGATTTCCAAAAGGAAATTAGAGTTACTCAAGGGCGCATCTTGCCCTTGTTTAATAAAAGATTCGTTATGCCTTGCAGTAAATCAATGTTTTAAGTTTTCTTCAATTTGGGGAATAACCTGTGCCTAAGTGTCTAAAGTATGATATCATGTGAGTAACAAATTAAAAGTTGCAAGGAAGGAATTATGAAATTTATGCAAATAGAGAAAAAACAGCTTTTGATCTATGTGATTATAGCATATGGAATCACATATGTAATGGGACTTCTGATGTGGTATGGCTATGGAAAAGATCTTAATCTCAGCGCTTTTCCAAATGCGCAGATGCTGTATCCAGCAGCAGGTGTGATGATGGCTTATTTAATTACCAAAAAAGGAGATAAAAATCTTCCAACGGCTTTTTACATATTCTTTGTAGCTCTCACGGCGGTGCTGGTTGTCTGCACGGCGGCTTCTGTTCTGGCTCCCCAAAATAGAGATCTGATGAGCATGCCATATTCTCAGTGGGCACCGATCATGGAGTACGTTATAATAGGTGGCAGCGTTATTTTCTGGATTCTTCTTCTGCAATCCGGTAAAGAAAAGCGCAGAGCCTATGGACTGAACAGCGAACATTGGAATATATCTATTCGTATGATCCTGTTGTTTATTGGATTATATCTTCTCAGATTTGTGATTGCCAGTGCTCTGAGCGGCCAGCTTTCTGAATTTGGCAAAATAATGGCAAATCCCACTACCTGGATCATATTTTTTACTGTTTTGGTAAACTTTTTCCTTTCAGTAGTGGCATTCTTTGGAGAAGAATACGGATGGAGATATTATCTTCAGCCTCTTCTTCAGAAGAAATTTGGACTAAAAGGCGGCGTAATCCTTTTGGGCTGTGTGTGGGCTGTATGGCATCTGCCAATAGATTTCTTCTATTACACTACGCCGGATATGGGGCTGGCGGCTCTGGCAAGCCAGTTTGTTACCTGTATTTCACTGGGGATTTTTATGGCATATACTTATATGAAAACCCAGAATATCTGGGTTCCGATAATTATTCATTTTCTGAACAATAATATGGTGGTAGTTTTTTCAGGAACGTACTCTGCGGATGTACTTCAGAATCAGCAAATCCACTGGGGAGATATTCCTGTGGCACTGGTAATGAATCTGCTGATCTTTGGATGGGTGATCTTTCTGAAGTCATTTAAGGAGAAAAAAGCATAATATTGAATTCATTCAAATCATTTAGAACAATTTGCAGGAGTACCGGCATTTTTAGGAATAGTTATTTTAATTGCATGTATTGCAGATTGGATGATATTTGCAAAAATTGAAGTGGCATAACTTATAATAGGTTAATCATAATTGTAATCAAAAATCACTGTCCATTCTGTGGCAAATCATTAAGGGTTGTACCTATAAATAGTGAAGAATATTGTCCACACTGTGGTTGTAAAATAGAACAGGAGCATAAGAAAATTCCAGTTTGATGATGAGGTGCTTTTCATGAAAAAGAGTATATCAAGGATTATCGGTGTGATAATGTTAATTATAGCTATTGTATTTATAATGTTTGCATTGAACCATCCAGAAAAGAGTTTCCCTTGGAACAATACAATTACTTGGTTACTGTATGGTGTATATTTTCTTGTGACAGTAGTGCTGCTTATTGCTCCGAAGATGAAAAAGTGAAGGCAAAACACAGTGTCTAGACATCGTATCAATGCGAATCCTTTTCTTCACCGCAAAAACCAACAACAAAATGGGTAACCAGAACATTAACCACTAAAAGTGATAGCATTATTCCTGCGATAATAAGAATCGGCCAATGAAATGTGAAATATGACAATTTATTTTCCATATAAATCTTTACCCCAACCAAAGCTGCCATTCCTACAGTAAATAACAATCCCACCACACACATAAAATAATAACTGCCTTCTCCAAAGAGCATTAATTTCATTTGCTTATCGGTCATTCCAATACTTTTCATTACGTCAAACTCTTTTCGTCGAGCGTACATCCCAGTGAATACAACGTTACAATAATTGGTCAATCCCGCAATGAATAATATGATACTTACAGCACCTAAGAGAATTCGATTTCCTCTCATATATGTTTCTTTTTGCTGCATCAGGTCTGATTTACAGATAACAAAAACTCCTGCTTCGCCGGTTCCTTCATCCATTGATACTTCTGTCATTTCGGATCGTTTTTTATTTTCCTCGGAGACCAGCTCGCTGATCTGTGTTTTCACATAAGGTTCTTTTTCCGGATTGGCAGTTAATTCCATTGTTAATATCTTTTTCTCAGTCGGTATCTTTTGAAAGCCTTTCTCACTGATAAAATAATATAAGCTGCCTTCTCCATGCCAGGATTGATTTATTTCCGGGAAATCATCGTTTTGCCGATCCAAATAACCACATAGAGTAAATGTTTCAGATTCTTTTTGAGGGAATTCGTCTTCCTGTTGTTTCTCTTTATTCTCAGAATTACTTTGTTCTTTTCTACGAATCGCATCTTCTCTTGAGAGCAAAGTTTTAAAGTATACCGGTTCGCCAATTGCTTCATCTGCAAGTTTTTGCTGTTCCGGGGTCAGCATATGATCATGTATGATCAGCACACCATTTCCTTCTTCCAAAGATTTCAAATCAATATTGAGTTGATTATCCTGAACGTATTTCTCAAGCGACAAGATTTGATTGTCATTTAAAATCTGTACCGTATCACAACTGAATCCTTCCACCATATTGTCATCTGTAAAATTCGAAAGCCCTTCGTCATAAGGACGGATGCCCTTTCTGGACATAACTGTAGTTACATAAGCTCCTTCGATCAAATTAGATTTTTCCCAATCGATACCATCTATCTTGTGTAATTTTTTCTCCAACTCTTGAGAGATTGGTGAAAATTCATCATAATCGTTATCATACAACAGTTCCACACCATCTCCCTGCGTCAGCAAAGGATCCACATCGATTTCTCTTGTTTTATATTCTTCCCCACACCCCTGACTTTTCCCGAATTCGCTAAACTCTCCTGCCAGCAAAAAATCAGGACGTTTCTCAAGAAGATGCTTATAATCACATCCATTTGTAAGTACATTCATTAGAATAAAGGATAGGACTCCTAAAAATATAGAAAGACTTGTAATGATAAATCGTGCTTTCTGTCGTGTTATATTTCCCCATGCAATATAGAGCATTTCTCCTGTTTCAGAACGTCTGTGCACTATTTTCCCAGAGTGTTTTGTTTTTCTGGCAACTGTATTTTCGTTATAAGCAGCACTCTCAATACAAGACAGCTTCGTTATTTTTCTAATAACGCCTTCCGATGCTATCCACAAAATTCCATTTACAAATACAACAGAAAGCAAAAGAATCCACGGTCTGAAAAAGGAAAGTATTGTATTCCCTCCCATTTCCTGATAAAAATGGAAACCTAATAGTTCCGGTATTAATAAGACTAAAATCAGTGCAGAGATCAAACTTCCCAAGACAGAACCTTTTAACATGAGTGACCTCATTTGTTTCCGGTATATTTTTGTAATCTGTCTTTCTGTGGCTCCGATCGTGTGGAGCAGTCCGAGATTTTGAACATCTTCGCTCATGGATATCCAAAGGACATTGCGTACAAGAAAATAAATTCCGCACAAAATCCCCAACGTTCCTAATATCACCATCTCATATCCACCTGCGAATTTAGAAACAGCAGTATATTGTGCTGTATCAGAAACGTATATCTTCTGATCTGCACTCTTCATCGGCAATGTCTGATATAATTTTTCCTCTGTTTTACTCCTGTTTAAATGATCACTCTGACTGAAAAGTAAAGTATAAGGACCATTTTCCAGTTTCAACTCTTTAATTTTGTCATGTGAAATATATCCGATTGCTAATTCATTTCCAGAGTCTGTATACCAGCCACACAATTCGAATTTTTCTTTTGAATGTTCGAACGCACCTTTGTATACATCTAAGTTTATTTCCATTCCCTGTTCCGGTTCAGAGATACCAAGTTTTTTCAATGCCCGCTCAGATAATAGAATTTCATCCTTTTTCTGTGGGTAGCTTCCAATCACATTGGTATATGCCGGTCTCAAAAAATTGTTCCAGCTTTCTGAGTCAGCCCAGACTATATCACATATCGTTTTTGCATTGTTCTCCGAAACTTCTGTAGCTTCACCTACAAAAATACTTTTTCCAACTTGTTTTATATAATCCAGTCGTTTTAATTTTGCATATTGTTCTTCTGTTCCATCTTCTATTCTCCCCGAAGAAGAAGTTCCATTTTCTCTGATTAATCTTATTTCTTCTGCCTGTATTTTTCCAAAGGAGATTCCGAATACCATGGTAATAGCAACAATGCCAATTACAATCGAGCAAAATAGAATCGTATTTCTCACCTTTTTTGTGCCTGCAAAATTTTTAGCCAGAAATCGGATTATGTCTTTATTGTTATTCGGAATGTTCTTGTGAAGCATAGTAATCCCTCCTAACAATTGTTACAATCTCTTGTATAAATTTTCCCATCAGACATACGTATTACTCTGTCTGCCATCTGTGCGACCTCTTCTTGATGCGTCACGATCAATGTCGTCTGACGAAATCTTGCAGCACAGGATTTTAGTAATCCTACGACTTCCATACTTGTAACAGAATCTAGATTTCCGGTCGGTTCATCCGCCAGGACAATTGCCGGTTTCGTCAACAATGCCCGTGCTATAGAAACTCTCTGTTGCTGTCCACCGGACAGTGTTGATGGAAAACGTTCTAATTTATCTTTTAATCCAAGTATTTCTACAATTTCATTAAAGAAATCTATATCGATTTCCTTACCGTCAAGTCGCATCGGAAGAACTATGTTTTCGCGTATACTAAGCGAAGGAATTAAATTGTATTGTTGGAATACAAATCCGATATTTCTTCTTCTGAATATTGTTCTTTCTTCCTTACTGAGATCTTTTAAACTTGTATTTCTGATCCAGACACCTCCAAAATCCGGAATGTCAAGACCTCCTAACATGTTCATAAGTGTTGTCTTTCCACATCCGGACGTACCAACAACCGCTATAAATTCGCCCTCTTCCACCGTTAATGACACACCATCTAAGGCACGCACTTCATATGTATCGGATGTATAATATTTTTTTAGATTCATGGCTTTGATTATATCCATCTTTTCTGTAAACTCCTTTCGTAAATGCTACCTTTAACTCAGCCATAATCTATTATACATGGTACCTCTTACAAACTTCTTACAAGCTGCATATGAACTGTCTATACCGGAAGATTCACTTCTATAAGCAGCCCTGGCTTCATTTGTTTTGCTTTCATCATCCCTTTTTGTAATAGAACAATCTCTCTGGAAAGATATAAACCAATTCCGCATCCTTCCTGCCCTCTTACCTGCTCACCACGATAAAATCTTTGAAAAATTTTATTTTCTTCTCCATCTCTTATCCCGATTCCATAATCTCTTACTTGAATTTTATAAAACATTTCTGTCCGTTTCATTGTGATATTGATCCTGCTGTTGTTTTTACTATATTTGACTGCATTATCAAACACATTATAAAACGCCTCACACATCCAGTTTTTATCATGTTCGCAAATGATTTTCTCTGGCAATTCTACTTGAAAATAGATATCTTTCTCTTCTGCCTTTTTCTGTATTTGCCCCAACGCATTTAGAATCGTTTCAACAAGATTTTCTTTTTGAGTGTGAACTTGTATGATTCCCTGCTCTAATCGGGCAGTTTTTATAAAGCTCTCCACCAAAAAACATAATTGTTCTTCACTTATTCGCAAGTCTTTTATGTATTCTGTATTCAATGTTTCTTGAGTTTCATTTAATGACTCTTGCAGCAATTCTGTATAATTTTTTATATTCGCCAGCGGTGTCCTTAGTTGATGCGCAATCTCAGAAATTAATTTCTGTATCTCATATTTACTTTTTTCAGCCTCTTTCCTTCTTCCTTCCAATATTTCCTGTAAACGGATTAATTGATTGGTCGTTTTAGAATAGATCGTTTCTTTCCCTATATCAGAACCATCTAATTCATTGCCGTTTATTAAGGATTCCGTCAATTTATATATTTTATTCATTTCATTTGTTCTCAAATGATTTTCAACTAAATATACAGTGCTTCCTCCGAGTATGAAACCTATTAAAAGTACTGTAAAAATTGCTACAGCCATGCTACTCTCCCATTCTATATCCCATTCCAAATACATTACTGATAACATTCGATGAATCATTCAATTTCTTTTTCAATCTGCTGATCATAACGCTAATTGTGTTGGGATCAATGAATTCACTATCGATTCCCCATATATTTTCCATTATCATCTCTTTTGTAAGAACCTGGTTCTGGTTCATAATAAAATATTCTAAAAGCTGATACTCTTTGAGTGTCAAAGATATTTCCGTCTCTCCAACAAAAACCTGTTTTCTATCGGAATATAACATAACCTGTCCGCACATAAAAATATTTTCATTTGATTTTCTCTTTAGCACAACTTTAATACGCTTTAACAATACTTTTATTGAAAATGGTTTAACCACATAATCATCTGCTCCTGTATCAAACGCTTTTAACATATCTTTTTCGTCATCTTTTGCAGTCAAAAAAATAGCTGGAATTTTTCTATTTTTTTGAAGCTCCTGATATAGATTTATTCCATCTCCATCCGGTAATCCAATATCTACGATCAACAAATCTACAGAACTATCTATATTTTTAATTGCTTCTTTTCTCGAACCAGCAAGAATCGTTGTATAACCTTGATTTTTCAAAGATGTATCCAATGCTTTTCTCAACAAATTGTCATCTTCTATAATTCCTATTACCATACACACCTCCTGATTTTTCTAGAATGTAATACAAAAAGTCCATTACAATATATATAACACCTCTGTATATTGTAACGGACTTTTTCAAACCCAGACTTGGTGCAAGCACCATTTCCGATAAAAACCTCGAAAGTTTTTATTTTATGTGCATATATTCCCCAATTTCATTCACAAAATCAATATGTTTTCTACTAAATTTTCATCTACTATTTTATACTACTGGGTACAGGCTTGAATCTATTGTTTCATACTTATCACATAGCACCTCTAGTGCTTGAAAATCTAGTGCTGATTTCACATACCCAGCCGTTGTATCATTTGATACTTTTTGATTGTACATCACTTTGGCATTTGAAATAATTTTCTCACGATGTTTACGTATAAAAATCATTTCATTGTGAACGAGATCCTTATACGTACTATCTGATTCATTTTCCAAATCATATAATTCAAGTTCTGATGTAGGTACCGGAATCATATGGCTAATTCTGAGTGTGCCCTTTAATTCTTTTTCACCATCTTTATTTTTTACTACAATTCGTATAATTGGCACAATGCTTTTCTTAATGACCTTATTTTCTCCTGCAATCTGATAATCCGAATCTTTGGGCGATGACATCGGAACATAATAATGATATTGTCCAATCTGCAAAACTACACCCAAATATTTCCTAGTATGTGTTCTAGAATTAATTTTGTTAGAATATACGTTTGGAAAATCCTTACGCAACCATTCCACATAATCATCCGAAACACTATATAATTTGAATTCTTCCATCCGTATCTCCTTTTATTTCTCCTTATACGAAAACAAGGGAGCTAACGCTCCCTTTGAGTTTAAAATTCTCCACTTATATGGCAGGAGCTCTCCCGAGTTTAAAATCTTCCACTTATATGGCAGGAACTCTCCCGAAGATAGGCTCTCTATCTAAGAATAGTATATGACAAATTCATAAAAATAGCAACTCTTTTTATGTAATTGTTGCGTTGTTACTGCATTAGAGCTTCGATAAAAACATCCAAGATTAGTGAGCCACAAAGTGGGCCATTCTTCAAAAACTTACATGAATGCTCCTATAAATCCCTTATTTCAATCTCTCGTCTCCATCAAAACAACTTTTCCAAACACAAAAGAGATCTTCACTTCATCTTCACCTTCTGCAAACTCATTACTCACACACAAGC